>OCSG01000007.1_pt1 | contig 264939 bp, 218 predicted proteins | sample 1538831 | NCBI WGS metagenome assembly OCSG01 (sample SAMN04571729, study PRJEB22368) | human gut metagenome | biome: human gut; material: stool | host: Homo sapiens | place: Luxembourg | collected 2012-09-20 | reverse complement strand
ACTTTCTGATGGCAGCCCGGAAAGTGTGCAGCATCCGTAGTATGGGGTGTTGTTCGCAACGCCCCTGAAGAATGTTCGACCTCTCTCCCTTGCTGCTCTGGAGTGAAGAGAAGCTTTGCTCCTGGGCAGTTTCGCCATGTTTGCGGAATACACAGCAACGCCGTGCATGGAGAGAACTGGCGAAAGGGGATAATACACGCATAGATATATTCCATATAACACTTATATAGAATAATATTGTTTCCGTATAAAGATTCCTATTACTATATATGTATTCTTTCTATACAGTAACGTGTAATTATAGATAATGGTCATTCAACCATACGACTATAGGTTTGAGTTTGTCCTTTATCGACATTCTCTATCTTGATAAGAACCATTGCTCTTGATGGAATCGTGCTTGGAAGTTCTTTCATCAGTTTACCTATTATTTCATACACGTTGTTAAAGCCAACATCAGTGAACTCACTGATTTTCCTTCCTCGATAAAAAATAGAGCCTTTCATCATCTGACGGAATGAGAAACGTTCAAATACCGTGCTATCAGCCTTCGAATAATCTCGTGATTTATCCTCAGTGAAGAATATCTTCTCCAAGACTTTTTCATTCAACGCCCATGCAGGTGAGAAGTCTATCTTAACATAAGACCTTGTCACACGATGACGGTCTGAATGGTTCATAGCAAAGCCAACCTCATCAATGGATGCTCCACATTCGTTTTGGGCAACAGTTGCCCATGTATGGCGAAATGTATATACACAATACGCCTTCTCATGTGGAATATGGAGACTTTTCTCGCATATCTGACGGATTCCGCAATTAATGTTGGCACCAAAACTGTCGCTATTGGTCATACGTTTGTGGAAATCGAAAAGATAAGGCGAGGTTGTTTTATCAAGATACTTGTCGAATACAGGTTGCAAGATACCAGGTATCTTCATTTCCATATAAGCATGATCGTTTCTGAACTTGCGAGTTTTTGCTCGCTCATAGCTAATGATGCCATCATGGTAATCTTCTTTCTTCAAATTATATATATCAACCGTATTCATTCCTGCAAGGCAAAGCACCATCATGGCAACATCATGTCCAAGCTCTGCCAAAGGCAATATACGGTCGGAAGGTGGGAGAGGAGCGGCAAAGAAAGCACGGCATTCTTCCATAGTAATAGCTCGCTTCTCTGGAGTGTCTGCCTTTGGTATTTTTATTTTTAGCCATGGATTTGTTGTTATACGGATGATACCGCAATCATAGTCGTTAAATTCAAGCAACGCTTGCCTGAATATTTGTCTTATACATATAGGGTACATTTCCTTGGCTCTTGCAGTTTTAGCAAGAGACTTTATCCATCCATTGATAAACTTGGATGTAAGTTGCGAACACATTACTTTATTGGAACCTGCATAGAGTTCCAAATGTCTATAGGCAAGTTCGTAGTTCCTGGCGTTCCGTTCATGACCATTGTTGTATAGATTGTCATGGTATTGCCTTGCATAATCTGAAAAGCATACATCAGCTGTACCGCTTTCCAAATATGCTACAACATCATCCACACTCCATGTGCTAATAGGCTGTTTATTGAGCATATCCGCAAAATGGGCTATCTTGACAGTACATGCTTCAAGAACAAAAGGATCCTTGACTTCATGGTTCTTTTTGTTCACAGATTTTGTTTCTACGATTTTGTCTGTTTTCAGATACCTTGACTTTCTGTTGTGAGTAACCCGGATAGATACATTCCAGAATCCATCTGCTCTCTGTCTAAGTGCCACTGTTTTAAATGTTGCCATATCTTTTATGTTTAAATTGTTCTTAGAATCATTTTGAAAGTTGTAAAACATGCGTAAAACATGTCCTTGGAAATTGTAAAACATATGTAAAACATCTATCATCATTTGTAGCATTTCAGTGGTACTTCCGCTAAAAACGAATTAAGTGGAAAGCCCTCTGTTACAAGGACTTTCCACTTAATTTATTGAGAGTCAAATATTTGCTATTATCCCTCAACAGCAGCCTGCGCAGCAGTTCGTACCCTCTTATTTTGAGGGCTTATCGGAATATTGGTAAGCCTTACACTATGGCATGGCAAATTCCTCTGCTTTTATATCTTTTCTTGTTCGTCTAATTTTATATTTCCGCTACTCTTGTCGTCATCGTTAAATACCCAAATAAGCCATTTCTTTGCCCCTCTGACGGATTTTCTATACTCCGATGAGGGTTTTATTGTTTCGAAGAAATAACGCTCTCCAAACGCTTTATTTCACGTTTCGCCTCAACAAGCAGGTCGTAGAGTTCCACCGACCGCTCCGTGGCGAAGTATTCTGCCCAATCCCGAAACGTGTAGCACAAATCCGTTATGCCATCATCATAGCCCATGCTGTCCCACCAGTCGGATAATTCCGCAAAGACTTCTGGAGGGTTCGTGCCGAGTGCGTCCACTACCTCTGTCGGGTATTGCTCGATGAGCAACATTTTCCAATTCTCCAAGTCTGTTTCTGGGTTCTCATGGAGAATGTTCCATGCCGCTTCTTTCAACTCCTCGTAGAAATCCACCTCGTCATCAAGTTCTTCCTCTTGGTTTTCCTCTTCCTTGACTTCGTTGATGGCATTCATCAGCATCTTCAGTTTCGTCAAATCTTTATCTTCACTCATAAGTATATTATTCGTCATACCCCATTAGCCGAGAAAAACCATCGTATGAATTGTAGTCCAAGATACGATGTTGGCCATAATGATAACTCCGTTCTTCTATCATGTCGTACACATTTCTACGGAAGATAGGGTCTGACATTTCTTTTTCAAATTCTTCATAAGACGGCATTTCGACAATATATTGCTCTTGAATAGGGTCTTCACCTCTCTCCAACAGGCGATAAAGCCACTTGCGATTATTACTACAGTTTTTAAACCTTTCGCGCTGCACCTTTTGATAGTTCCTTTCCACAATACATTTCAATTGTTCATAAGTTTCTTTGCTGATGCATTGAGAACAGACCTTGCCACAATACGCTAAGTCTGCGGTATCAATAGGTTGCATAGCATAGATTGAATGACCGTCATCGTCTTTGCCGTCTTTCAATTTGGAGCAATTCTCATCGGTATGGAAAACCTCCATGTCATCCTCGTAAACATATTGTCCCAACTTGGTCTTGTTATCACATGACAAGAAAAGACAAATGACAAAAAGAACTGGAATACCTTTCATTTTTCCATCATCTTTTCGTAAACCTTAATCAGCCTTTCTTTCTCGGCAAGCAGGGCTTCTAAAGCTTTGACACGTTCTGCCAACACCGCATCTGTTCCAACAGATACATTCCCAACTGAGTTATTACTACCTATTGCCACATTGCTGTCGGTTACATTACCGTGCATATTGTTATTCACGTTTTGTTGTTGTGGCGTTCCCTCACCAGTAAGCAGCCACTTAGCATCTACATCAAGAGCCAACACAATTTTAGCCACCATATCAACAGATGGCTTACTACGGCGTTTGTTGCCAAGGTAACTTGACATACTGGTAGGCGACATATCTATTGATTTTGCAAATGCCGCCTTGTTGCCGTTAAAACGCTCATTTACAAGCATTTCCATTCGGTCGTTAATAGTTTCCATACGCAAATGTTTAGTTAATAAATCTTAATTGCGTAATAATAGTCAAGCATTTGCTTTGCTAAAACTAAGCAATTGTGTAATTTTGCGGTATAAAGTTACTAAATAGTAATCAAAATAACGAAGAAATGGAATTAAAACGACTTAAAACCGCTTCACTTTCCGATGCATTGATGCAGATGTTAGTCGGTGAAACTCGCCTCGCTCCAGTAGGGTACAGCAACAAGACGGTCATAAAGACCTGCTGCGAACTCAAAGAGAAAGGCTTTGTCTTCAGCACAACCACGAAGACAGGCGAACAAGTGATAACCCGAATAAAGTAAAACGAATATGAAAAAATCAATCATCACCTCCGCACTCCTCCTTGCAAGCCTCATCAGCTGCAACACCACAACCCAATTGTCTAACGAGGAACTCGACCGCATCAGTTGGTCGGCATTCTGCAAGGACTTCGGCTATAACGAACAGACCGACCGCAACAACGAGCAAGCCATCAACGACTATCTCGATGCTTGGCGCGGCTCCGTGTCCGAAGAAGAGGCATTTGCAAAACTCGGTATCACGCAAAGCTACTAAGCCATGCCCAACCAGTTCTGCAAAACCTGCAAGCAGTCCTACAATGCCCTTAACGGCTGTTACTGCACCCTGCTCAACCGCTACGTTGAGCACACAAAAGAACCTCCATGTTCAACCCCTATAAAATCAGACAAGAAATGAAAAAAGCAATCTCAATTCTCCGCATCGCCATTCTCGCCCTCATGGGCAGTGTTGGCATACTCTTCCTCCTTGGTGAGGAACAGGACGAAGCACCCTTCACGTTCTTCCTGCACTTCCTTTTCGACAAAGTTTTTGCCTTTGCCATGCTTGCGGCCATGGTATATCTTGCAGCCCGGTGGATAGATAAAGACAAATGGCTCAAAGCCATTGTAAAATGGTGTTGCGCTGATTAATGGACTACCTCAACTTCTCTGACATGTGCGTCAAGTATTCTACATTCCTCGATGATGTGGCCGCAAGGGTCGTGCATCTGCTCAAGCAGGATGCCAACGACCCGGAGTTCATCAGCCAGAACAAAGCATTTGAAATGTTCGGGCGCGGAAATGTGGAGCGTTGGCGCAAGCAGGGAAAGGTAACAGCCTACAAGCGTCCGGGCAAGGTCGAATACCGAACAGCCGACCTGCGGCTCTTGCAGCGGATACAGCAAGATTATCTTGGCAAGTAGCCTCAACTGCCGCAGATAGCGTGCTAATCGGATAGGTACGAACGATAAAGCGTAGGACATTAGGTAGGTTCAACTCCTCCCTGCGGCTCCAAAACTGAATAAAAATTTAATCACATTCAATTTCATACAACTATGAGTCAAATAGAAATTACAGTCAAGCTGCTCAACGAATTGCAGCCGACAGAAATCGTCCGCAACGACAACGTGCGCGACAAGTTCATTCAGATTTACGATGCCATGTGGTCGCAGTCCACTGGCGTGTCGGGCGAAGCTGCCTACGAGAAAGAGGCTCGCAACTTCAACCGTCTGCTTTCCGAGAAAGAGGACGTGCGCAAGAAATGCAGCCATTTTTCCCTCTTCACCTCGTTTCTTGATGTGGCTATCTCTGGCCTCACCCTCGACCCCGGCACCAAGGCGCAAGCCTACCTCCTCGCACGCTCCATCGCTGTAGACTCCTATGTGGACGACCACGGACAGAAGAAGAACCGCTACGAGACGCAGTGCGTCCTCACCGTCAGCGGCTATGGCGAGTTGGTGCTTCGCGCTCGTTGCGGTCAGATACGCCATGCCGACAACCCTGTCATCGTCTATGAGGAGGACAGCTTTGAGTTTGGCGAGCGCAACGGTCAGAAGTTCGTTAACTACACCTGCCGCCTCCCTCACCAGTCTGGGCGCATCGTGGCTTGTTTCATGAAGATTACCAGGGCTGATGGTTCTGCCGACTATGCAGTCATGCTGCCCGAAGATTGGGCGCGGCTCTCCAACTATTCCGCTCGTCAGAACTCAAAGTTCAACTATCAGACCAAGCAGTGGGAGAACGGCAAGCCCAACGCCCTCTACACCGCACAGGGCGGACAGATAGACCCCGGCTTTCTCGTTGCCAAGTGCATCAAGCACGCTTTCAAGACTTATCCCAAGGCGCGTATCGGCCATGCCACACAGTTGGAGTCACAGCAGGTTGACGAGACAGAAATCTCTGACGACATCTACGGCATCACCGACAATGGCGAACAGGTAGATACTGCCACAGGCGAGATTATTACCGACCGTCAGCCCGAACAATCCTTTGCTCCTGCCGACAACACAGCGGCTGGCGTAACCGTTGATCCTGCGGCAAATGATGATGACGACACTTTCTAATCCCTAACAACCGACAACTATGAGTGAACAAGCAACAAATACCGATTTGACCATCGTGCGCAAGGAGAACGTGCAGATGATAGCGCAGACTGCGCCCGAGGTGTACAAGAACAACACCATTTCTTGCAAGAAGTGTACCGACTTCGGCAAGCGGCTCCTCGTCCAAATCAAGGAGCACGGCATGACTGACGAACTGGATATGCAGTGCGCCACCTACATCAACAAGGCTCGCAACACGGTGAAGAAGATGAACACCAGCCGTTCTGCCATCACTAAAATCTTTGACCAGATACGCTCGGAGTTCACAGGCATGGAGAATGCCATCGACCCCACCAAGACAAACTCTGTTCCCTACCAGATACAACAGGCTCGCAATGCCTACGCTGCACAGAAACGTGCCGAGGAGGAGCGCAAGCGCAGGGAGGAGATGCTGCGCCAACAGCGTGAGCAAGCCCTCGCTCGCTACAAGGCTGACGTGGAGGACGACTACAAGCGGTCATTTAACACCCACACCACCAATGCCATCAACTCCCTTACCGAACTTAACGCTGCCATCACGCTCGACAACTACGAGGCGCAGTGCAAGGCTATCAAGCAGTTTCCTGTCAAGCTGCCCGATGATTGGGCTGCAAAGACTCCCTCCAATGTCCGCATTCCTGCCGAACTTGCCGACATGCAGGACAAACTCCGTGAGGTGCGCACATCTATCGCCCTCAAACTCATGGAGCAGTTTGCCAAGCAGTACGAGTTTGAGGTGGGCGACTACCGCGACAACATTCTCGACACACTGCCGTCCAAGAAAACCGAATTGGAGCGTATGCAGAAAGCCAATGAGGAAGAAAAGGCTCGCATGGCTGCTGAACTGAAAGCGCGTGAGGAGGCCGAGGCAAAACGCATTGAGGCTGAACGCAAGCGCAAGGAGGAGGAAGAGACGGCAAAGAAGAAGATGCAGCAGGAAGCGGCCGAAGTGGGCAACCTCTTTGGACAACAGGCCATCGTTACCCCTGCCGGGTATCAGCCCAAGACTTCCGTCAAGAAACGTCTTGTGTTCCACGATGCGCAGGGTGTCCTCGCTGCCTTGTCTCTTTGGTGGTCAAAGGAGGGACAATACCAGTCTGTCGAAGACCTTTCAAAGGTGTTCAAGAAACAGATTACCTACTGCGAGAAACTCGCAAACGACAAAGACCACCCCGAATTTATCAGTTCAACATCTGTCTCTTACGAGGACGAAGTTAAAGCAAAGTAAACGATTATGTACGAAAGTGGATATTACCCGGCTGGCGCGGAGTACGACCCTCGCGCCCCATGGAATGAGCGTGAGCCTACAATGATTGAGTGTGCGGCTTGTGGCGGCAAAGGCTATCACTGGCACGCCTACGACTTTGAGGCCGACCGCGAAACGGAATGTACCGAGGAAACGTGGGAGTTGCTCCCCGAAACGGAAGAGGAGGCCATTGCCAAGCGCATGCACTTCATCAAGGGCGAAAAGGAGACCTGCGAAGTGTGCGATGGATGGTGAGGGCGAAGTGGAATATGAACCCGATTACGATGACTATGACGAAGATTAAGCCTATCATCAACCCGGACGAATACTATCAGCGCAGTGAGGTCAGCAATTCTGACCTTACTGAACTGAAGAACCAGCTCCACCCACACATGCAGTATGGCGACCGTGAGGCGGCATTCCGCTTTGGCTCTATCGTGGATGCCATCATCACCGAACCCTCGCGTGTGGACTTCCTCCACATGACGATTGATGGTGAGCAATGCTCCGAGGAGGAGTTCCTCCACGCTCGCGAAATGCAGCGTGCGCTCCGTGCCGAGGCTCGCAGAGACCCATTCCTTGCCAAGGTGCTGGAGTTGTCCGAGACGCAGTGCTTTATGGTCAACAAGCAGCAGCCTTTCGATAATAGCGGTTTCCGTTTCACGCTCGACACGCGCTGCAAGTGGGACTGGTGGCTACCGTCCTGCCATTTCGGTGGCGACCTAAAGACTACGTTCGCCTCCACACAGGCGGAGTTCGACAACGCTGTCGATTTCTTCGATTGGGACAGGTCGCGTGCCTGGTACATGGACATAGCCCATTCCGACCGCGATTTCATCTATGCCATCAGCAAGAAGAACTGCCGCATCTTCAAGAAGTTCATCAAGCGTGGCGATGATACTTATCTCCGTGGTTTCGACAAGTACAACGAACTTGCTTTCCAGTATTGGGCTTTCTCTCTCGCATAATCACATAAAGAACAAAGTTATGACAAAGATACTTTCACCGACCGCACAAATCAGTCTGCTCAAACGCCTCAGACGTATGTGTCCCTTTGCCGTCTGGTCGGGACAATACGGCTACACCTGTGGCGGCATGAAGAATGGTGTGCGCTCGTCCTCTGGTATGGGGGCGCAGACAAAGGAGGCTCGCCATTGCCATTTGAATTGTATTGACCTGCGCAAGGCTGCGTTTCGCAATGGCTACGACATCACACTATCAACCCACAAACTCAATGCGTATGGCTGAAACACTCCAACATCACCTCCGTGTCGAACCCTACGACTACCAAAAGGAGGGCATTCTTGCCGGGCTGCGCTGGCATCGTTTCCTCATCGGTGACGAGCCGGGGCTTGGCAAGACGCTCCAAAGCATCGGTGTCGTGGATTGTGCCAACGCTTACCCCTGCTTGGTCATTTGTCCGTCCTCGCTCAAAATCAACTGGCAGCGTGAGTTCGAGAAGTTTACCGACAAGCACGCTCTTGTGCTCGACAACTCCGTGCTTACCACATGGCCGTACCTCCTCAAAATGGGTATGCAGCAGGTGGCCATCGTCAATTACGAGTCCCTGCGCAAGTATTTCGTGTGGGACATCAAGGGCGGCTCGCGTGGCGGTTTCCGCTTGAAAGATGTTGTGTTTACTCCCGACATCAAGTTGTTCAAGTCTATCATCATTGACGAGAGTCACCGTGTCAAAGACCCGTCCGCACAGCAGACCATCTTTGCGCGTGGCATTGCCGAGGGAAAGGAATACCGCATCTTGCTGTCTGGTACGCCTGTGGTCAATCGCCCTGCCGACCTCATTGCGCAACTCTCCATCATGGGACGCTTGCCCGAGTTTGGCGGACGATCCAAGTTTCTTGCCGAGTATGGCGGTGGAGAGATTACTAAGGAGAGGCGCAACAAGGAGGAGGAAGATGCTCCGCGCAACCTCGAACGGCTCTCTGCCGAACTCTACTCGCGCTGCATGATACGCCGCGAAAAGGCTAAGGTGCTTACACAGCTGCCCGACAAGACGCGCACCGACCTCATCGTGGATATTTCCAACCGTGACGAGTATATGCTTGCAGAACACGACCTTGCCGAATACCTGCGCCAGTACACCGAGTGCGACGACCTCGACATTCGCAGGAAGATGCGCATGGAGGCTTTGGTGAAGTTCATGACGCTGCGCTCGCTCTCTGCCAAAGGCAAGGTGAAACAGGCTATCGACTTCACGCGCACATTTCTCGCCAATGGCAAACCGCTCATTCTCTTCTGCTCCCTGCATGAGATTGTGGACGAGATTAAGAAAGCGTTCCCCAAGGCGGTCTCCGTTACCGGGCGCGACTCCATGATGATGAAACAGGCGGCTGTCGATGCTTTCCTGTCGGGCAAGGCGCAACTCATCATCTGTTCCATCAAGGCGGCTGGCGTGGGTCTCACGCTCACGGCATCTTCCAACGTGGCTTTCGTTGAGTTTCCATGGACTTATGCCGACTGCTGCCAGTGCGAAGACCGTGCCCACCGCATCGGGCAAAAGGACAACGTTATGTGCTACTACCTGCTTGGCCGCTCCACCATCGACAGCACGCTCTATTCCATTATCCACAAGAAGAAGTCCATCGCCAACCAGATAATGGCCACCGATGACGACATTCCGCAAGATGAAATGTACTTCGATGAACTTGCAAGTCTGTTCCTCAATCCTGTGCAAGATGGCTGACCTCTGCAAGACCGACCTGCAAAAGGTCATTTCCTACCTCGATGAGGCTGCGAAGATTTACGATGCGTTGCCCATGCAGAAATGCAAGTGCCGCGCTTACATGATAACTCAATTAACAAACAAATTAAAATCAAAACTCAATCATGACAAAAAATGAATTGGCAAAGGAGGTTGCGGTTTCCGAGAAACTCCACCTCTCCACTACATTCCAAGCCGTTGACGGCATTCTCCGTGTCATCAAGCAGACACTCGCCAAGGGTGAGCCTGTTATCATCCGTGGCTTCGGCACGTTCCAGCCCACCGAGTGCAAGGAGCGTCATGCACGCGATTTCAAGACTGGCAAGCCTGTCGTTATCCCGGCACACAAGTCCGCAAAGTTCCGTGTGAGCAAGGACTTCATCAAGTTTCTCAACGCTGAAGCAGGAAAGGAGGCTACCGTATGATGCTCTATGAATGTGGTGTCCGCTACGAGCGGACTATGGAGAACGGCATGACTAAGAAAGTCACCGAGCTGTACCTTGTCGATGCACTTTCCTTTGCCGAGGCTGAGGGACGCATCACAAATGAGATGGAGCCGTACATTTCGGGCGACTTCGATGTGGTTACTATCAAGCGCACCAACATTTCCGAGATTGTAGAGGGGCTGTCCACTGCCGACAAGTGGTTCAAGGCTAAACTCATGTACATCACCATTGACGAGAAAACAGGCAAGGAGAAGAAACAAGCGGTTCACTTCATCGTCCGTGCCTCCGACATCAACAACGCCCACATCTGTGTTGTCGAGCACATGAAAGGTTCTGTGATGGACTACGAGATTGCCACGCTTGACGAAACCAAGATTATGGATTTGTTCCGCTACAAAGTTAATACAAGCGACAATGGCTAAGTTTTCTTCATTTGCTTTCCAAGGCCGGAATAAGTACGGCAACGAGCGTGTGGGCGGTCATGCCTCCAAGAAAGAGCATTACCGCGCTGCCCAGCTCCGCCTCATGGAGCGTGCCGGACTTATCTCCGACCTGCGGGAGCAGGTGTCCTACGAGTTGATACCTGCCCAGTATGGCGAGTGTGGCAAGGATTTCAAGGGGCGCGACACGCGCGTTCTCCTCGAGCGTCCCTGCCGTTATGTTGCCGATTTCGTCTATACCGACCGCGCGACAGGGCAGACCGTTGTCGAGGACACGAAAGGCGTTCGCACTAAAGAGTATATCATCAAGCGGAAACTCATGCTCCACGTTCATGGCATCCGCATAAAAGAGGTTTGATTATGGCACGAGACAGTTTTGTTTTCTATCGCAGTTTCTTTGAGGCTATCAGCCTTATGCCGCCAGAAGTACAGGCAGAGGTCTATCCTGCGCTTGTTGAGTATGCGCTTAACGGCAAAGAGCCGAAAGGACTTACCGACATCGCCAAGGGCGTGTTCATTCTCATCAAGCCCAACATTGATGCAAGCATCACACGCTATGAGAATGGGAAGAAATGTGCCAAATACGGCAAACTTGGCGGTCGCCCTGCTAAAGAACGCAAGACTGCCTCATCTGCCGAGCTGCCGTCCAATCCCGAATACACCTTGTCATTTGAGGAAGAGATTGAACAGATGCGTTCCGACCGCTCTTGGAATGAGCCTGTCTGCATGAAGTTCCACCTCTCTGCCGACGACCTCTCCAAGCGGCTGTCCGATTTTCTCACCCATTGCAAGAGTGAGTATGTGGGCAAGTCTCATTTCGACATCAACGATGCCAAGCGTCATTTCTGCTCATGGATGCGCAAGGCTTACGCGCCTGTCGAGCATGACAGCGATGCGGAGCTGCCGCCTCCCTCGTATGAGTTCAACGGTGGCTTTGGTGGTCAGGACATTTAATCTGTATGAGTTATGAACAATAAAACATATCCCCAGACTCTCGTCACCGAACTTGCCAAGTTCGGCAAGCGGCCTACTGGCGATGCCGAATGGGACGCTTGCATCTTGCAGGCGTGCCGCGACAATCGCAAGAGTGCTCCCACATGGCTGTCGCTCCACGATGCTGCCCTGCGGTTTCGCGAGGAGGCGGAGAAAGTGCGTAAGCAAGCCTACAACCTTGCCGACCCCGATGTGTATTCAGCACACAGCGCATTCGTCATGCACATTGCCAACAACATTGTGCTTGCTCCGCAAAGGCGCAAGTTCATCGTTGACGACAACAACCGTGATGTGCTGCGTTTCCTGCTATACTACTTCAACAACTGCCCTTTGGCAGAGGAGGTCTTTCCCGGTCGTGGCTACAAGCTGCACAAGAGCATCCTCATACAGGGCGGTGTCGGTGTGGGCAAGACGCTCCTCATGCAAATCTTCAGCGAGTATCTCCAGCGCACCAACAACCCTCGTTTCTTCTGGAACTTGTCGGTCACGCAGATGGTCAATTACTACACCATTCACAACAACCTCGACCGTTTCACCTACAACGAGGAGGAGTGCCGTGGTTTCAAGTGCAACCCACAGAACGTGTGCCTCAACGACATCGGCATACAAGACCGCACTTTCTTCGGCATGGACACAGGTCTCCTCACCGATGAGTTCCTGCACGCTCGCAACGAGATTTGGACGCAGTACGGCAAGTTTGCCCACCTCACCACCAACCTCGACAACAACGAACTTCAAAAGCGGTTCAAGCGCAATGACGGTTTCGGCCGTCTCGTTGACCGTTTCAAAACTTATAACGTAATACCCCTTATGGGGAAAAGTAGAAGATAATATGGATTATGGAAGAATACCAAATGTGGTTGATGCCCTAAGAACAATAGTGGACGCATTGAAAGCGTCTAATAAGGAGGCAGAAAAGACTCGACTAATGTTGAGAGAAAGTTTTCTTGAGTCATCAGAATATATTACAAATGCAATACGCAATAAAATGGAAACTGATGACAGGCAAGACAGAAGTATGGAATCTACACTCATCCAAATGAGTAGAGAATTTAATGACTATCTTGAACGCAACAAGCGTCATCGTAAATGTGCCGGGATGTTTCAAAAGTCACCCAAATGCCACCATGTGGTGGATGCAGGTAGTAAAGATGAATATTGGGAGCAGCTCCGCATTGAGATTGCAAAGGAAGAACTTGCACACTTGCATAGACTGCAAGAAAACCATAATGTTTATTTTGAAAAGCCTATGGAAGTGTTGGCGGTGGAATATGCCGACACATTCATCAAAGAACTAAAGAAAGGAACAAACAATGAGAACGATAGATTTTCGTGGTAAAGCCGTAGGCAGTGGCCGCTGGATACATGGTGATTTGGTTTGGAATGGTCGCACTCCTGCCATTTTTGAAGATGCCAATCAAGAAAATGGTTGCATCACCGTAAAGGAAAGCACGCTCGGCATGAACACCGGGCTGAAAGACAAACACGGCCACGAAATATACAATGGCGACATTCTCGCCCATGGAGCAAACATCATCGGTCATGTGGTCGATGGCGTGCGTGGCTACTGCTTTGATGTGGTCTATATAACGCCAGAAGGAGAAAAATCATGTCCACTTTTCGAAATGGTTACCAACTTTAACGATAAGTTGGAGATTGTCGGAAACATACATGATAAAGGAAATGGAGGTGCAGTATGAATAATGTAATTCCGAAACTCTCGGTCTTGTTAAGATTACTACTTGTTGCTCCTATTTACATTGTTGCTCTCGTTCTGTTTGTTCCATACGGAATATTCAGAGGTCTTACAGAGTCTGACATAATCCGAGATTACTTAGACCTGTTTGATGAGTTCCTTGGTAAAATATACTTTCACTATTTCAAGAAAAAGTAAAAGATGCGTTCCCGACAAGCAAGAAAAATAGTCCGCATGGTCAGATACACACCCATCGACCGCATGAGCGACACATGGTATGACAGAGGCTCACAGTGGTGTGCCACCTACCGACAGCCCCACATTCAACAGGCTCTCCGCTATTATTGGAATGGCGTAGCGGACCGCAAGATTAAGCCATTCGATTACAAACCCAACTATCAAAGAAACAAATTCTTATGAACATCATCAACAAGAAATGCGTCAGCACAATTATTGGCGGCATCAGCGGAAACGTCACCTACAATGGTAAGACAATCAACATTCCTCGCGGCTCTCGTTTTGAGATGATAGACGGCAAGGTTCTCATCAACGGCAAGCCTTTCGAGCAGTATAACGAGGCCGACTGCCCAATCATCAAGATTGAGATTACTGGCAATGTCGAAAGCATCGAGACAGAAAGCGGTGATGTAACAATCCAAGGCGATGCAAGTAATATACACACCATGAGCGGTGATGTCCGCTGCAATGCTGTAAGCGGTAATGTAAACACCATGAGTGGAGATGTCACCTGTGATAACATCAAAGGCCATTGTTCTACAATGAGTGGAGACATAAGACGATGAAGATACGACAGGCAAGAAAAATCTTCAAGGCATATTACAGCCCTAAGAAGAACTATTGGAATAAATACCAAGGTTTTACTCTTGGAACGTGCTTTATTTGTTTCGCTTACAAAAACCCACGTTTGCTTCATGCTCTGAATATAGCATACAAATATGAGAAGCGGTATGTGCCAATACCAACAAAGCCAAGAGCAATACAAGGTACAACTTCCATACGTCATCCCCAATATGGCCTTTGGGCTATTTTTGAAAACAAGAATAATATTTAATCAACAAAGACAATGAAAACTTACATCGGAACAAAACAGGTAAAGGCCGAACCTATGGACGAATTGGCCGCAGTTGAGAAAGGCTACGCTCGTAAGAACGAGGACAACCACGAATGGCGGCAGGGCTACCACGTTCAGTACGCCAACCCGGACGGTAGCACCTACGACTCATGGTCTCCCAAGGACGTGTTTGAGCGTTCTTACAACGTGTGTGATGAGGAACAGATTGCAATGGTATGTTTTCCTCTGACAAATCGAAGCATCAACAAGGCTGTATCGCTCCTAACTATTGGAGGTGCAGATGACAAGACTTTGGAAGAGGTCGCAGCCAAGATGGAGGATTTGAAAAAGAAAGGGTTTGCAATTGTGCCCTCAAAAATATACAACACTGGCGATGAGGGACAGCAATTTGAAATGATGGTGCCATTATTAGCATTAGGCATCAGCTTGTAAGTATGCGCCAACCCAAACGCAGGGCTAACCTGCTCTACAAACTCCGTAGGAGAGGTATCCGATGCGACACCAAGCAGCGTTGCATCTACCTCCCCTATATGGAGTCTCCTAAGAAGTACCCACAAATACCACGGCTCTGCCGTGAGTTCCACTTCTATGTTCAATTCATCATCACATGAGCAACAATACAATCCGTGTCTTTGAAGCCTTTGCAGGTTACGGCTCGCAGTCTATCGCCCTCCAACGGCTTGCCAACGATTTTGCCGACTTCCGCTTTACGGTGGTCGGCATTTCCGAGATTGACAAGCACGCCATCGCTGCCTACCGTGCCATTCATGGCGACCATGCCCCCAACTTCGGAGACATCATGCACATTGACTGGCTGCAAGTTCCCGACTTCGACCTGCTCACATACTCTTTTCCATGCCAAGATATATCCTCGGCTGGCCGTCAGCGTGGCTTTGCGCAGGGTAGCGGCACGCGCTCTTCCTGTCTGTGGGCTTGTGCCGACGCTATCTCTGCCAAGCATCCCAAGTGGCTGCTCATGGAGAAGGTCAAGGCTCTCACACAAAGGAAGTTTGCCAAGGACTTCTACAAGTGGCGCGAATGGCTTTCCGACCAAGGCTATACAAGTTACTTCCAAGTCCTCAATGCCAAGGAGTACGGCATACCGCAAAACCGTGAGCGTGTCTTTATGGTGTCCTGCCTGGGCGAACGCCCTCGTTTCTTCTTTCCCAAGACGTTCCCTTTGGAGTACCGACTGAAAGATATTCTTGAGGACAATGTGGACGAGAGTTATTACTTGAAGCCTCAGCAGGTGGAGAGTATCATCAGGCATTGCGAGCGCAAGGTGGCAGAGGGGTGCGGTTTCAAGGTAAACTTCCAGTCGCCCGATGACATCAGCGGTGCAATCAAGACCAAGGAGGGGCAACGTGAATACGACACCTACATCAAGGAGCCGCTCAACACCGATATGCAGGGCAACTCTCGCACCATCACTGCCCATTACCATAAGTTGGGCTACACCGACTTTTCAAGCGACCTCTGTCCGCATACTGGTGTCATGGAGTATTCGCCTCTCTTCTTGGGCTACACTCGCGACCACAAGGGCAAGGTGGTGTCCCACAACCTAAAGGACATCAGCAACACAATTGTCGCATCCAACCATGGGCGCAATGGCAGCTCAGCGCAGTATCTCGTAGAGCCGATGATTTACAGCAGTCCTCACGGGTTTAATTTCGGGGGGGTAAAAATTTAGCACCTACCGTAACTTCTTCCGCCTATGCCGACAATAACTTTCTCGTCAAGGACTTCCGCATCCGCAAACTCACGCCTCGCGAGTGTTTCCGTCTTATGGACGTGGCCGACTCCGACATCGACAAGATACAGCAAGCGGGCATTTCCAAGACGCAGCAGTACAAACTCGCTGGCAACTCAATCGTGGTCTCCTGCCTCTACCATGTGTTCCGCAAGATGTTCATCGACCATTCCAACGAACAGAAAGGATATGTGCAGCTCTCACTCTTCTAAACTTAAAACATCAACAATGTCACAACTTTATATCTTTGCAACATGATAAAACTATTGCAGCGTACACGCCGCCCCGACATCACATTCTGCCGCAATGGACGCATATCCATCACGGCAAGGGTCGTGCGTCTCCTCTCGCTCCAGCCGGGTGACAGCATCAACATTGCTTTTCATCTTGGCGAGTGCTACCTGCTGGCATCCCGACATGAGAATGCCATCGGTCGCCACATCGCCCAATGTTACCCCACGAAGAAAGGCTCACGCAACTATTGCGCCAACTCCGTAATGCTCTGTCGGCTCATGCTCGATAACTGCAAGATACGTGAGCAGCGTGCCTCATTCATGGTTGGAAAGGAGGAAACAAGGAATGGCGAAGTGTATCTGCCCATAATCTACAAAATGCCGTTATGAACCAAGAAATCAAATACAGTGGCTTCTCTGCCGTGCCGTCCGACTACGAATGTTCTGACGGCTCTCTTGCCGTGTCCATCAACCTGCTGCCCGAAGATGGTGCTTTGCAGCCAGTCCTGTCTCCGTCTGTTGAGGTACAGCTTGCTGCCGAAACAGGCAGTTGCGTGTACATTCACGAGACGTCAAGTTTCACACATTACATAGTGGCCAATGGCAACGCTTATAGTTGGTTCGACAAAGGAAAGCCAGATACGATTGTCTCTATTGGCAATGTTTCCAGTTGCATAAAGATTACATCAGTTGGCAATACGCTAATTTTTCTTACCGGGAATGGTATGCAATACTACCTGTGGAAAGGCGGCTCCACAGGCTACCTGTATCTTGGCTCGCATATTCCAGAATGTCCGCTGTCATTTGGTTTGCAGGGAGAATTAGTCCGCACAGACGAGTTCTCTATCAGTTTCAACGGCATCAGCGAGGGCGACATTTGGAAAGAGTTTTCTGACGACAACAAGACTAAGATAACAGACCAAGTATTGGCCAAGGTCAATAAGTTCATCGCAGAGGAGAGCACCAATAAGGGACGGTTCATCTATCCGTTCTTTGTCCGTTATGCCTATCGCCTGTATGACGGCACACTGACTATGCACTCCGCACCCATTCTAATGATTGCATCTTCCGACCTCTCACCACAGGTTTTTTGGAACCATATCAAGGGTAAGGGGTCTTACAAAGATGCTACGATGCGTGTTGTCGGCATGGCGCATAAGTTGGATTATGCGGTTATTGAACAGTCCTACATAGACAATCTCTCCAATTGGAAAGACATTGTGCGCTCCGTTGATATTTTTTGTTCTAAGCCTATCTACACCTACGACCAGAACGGAAAGTGTGAACGGTTTGCACAATCATCCGACATTGACTCTTATTGTGTGTGCAAGCATACTAATCAAGCAGCATCTACCACTACATATCCATTGCGCTATCAAAAGCATACGTTCAACAAACTTTATGCGTTCACTTTCGACCCTACAAACCTCACTTATCCTGCCGGGCGTTTGATTTTGCCGCGTAGGTCGGTTGATGCTGTTAAGGAGGACATCAAATCTACATCGCAGTTTTACCTGCTCGAAAGCATAAAGATTGAGGCACTCACCACCACACGCACATTGCTCAACATCGAAGAGGATTATCTTCAGTCATTGGTAACTCGCGAGGTTATGACTGACGATTATGACAGCCACGACACGCTCATTCCTCGCTATGCGTTTGCCTACAACTCACGCCTCAACATTGCGAACATGAAGAAAATGTTGTTTGCTGGCTACAATGCGGCATCTGTATTTTGTTATACAGATGGATATGTCGGCAATTGGAATGATGACCACATTACCCCTACATACTTTGACGACAAAGCTGCCTATTCTGTATACATTTACATCAAGCAGGACGGCAGGGATAATATTGTAAGAGGGGATGCATATCAAATGGGCAACTATGATGCTCCAATGCTGTTCATATTCTATCCGAATGTCAATGCTTACAAGGCTGTTATTGTTAAGTGGTTCGTTTGGGGTATGCCATACGAGGTGCAACTTGAACAGCATGGTTTCCTTAATGGTTCATTCTATTTTGGCGGTTGGGACAATCCCGAACAGAAAGGTTCTGTTCCAACGGTATCAAATATTGTCGACCGTATGATTGACGTACCCAACAAAATCTACACCTCCGAAGTCAACAACCCTTTCTATTTCCCTCTTCTCGGCATCAACACCGTTGGTACAGGCGAGATAAAGGGCATCTGTTCTGCAGCCAAGGCTCTCTCGCAAGGTCAGTTCGGCCAGTTCCCTCTCTACGCTTTCACCACCGAGGGCGTATGGGCGTTGGAGGTGTCAAGCACAGGCACTTACTCCGCTCGCCAACCCATCACGCGCGATGTCTGCATCAATCCCGATGGCATCACACAACTCGACTCTGCCGTTCTCTTCCCAACCGACCGGGGCATCATGCTCATCAGCGGCTCGCAGACGCAGTGCATATCCGAGGCTATAAATTCCGAATATCCCTTTGACGCTACGCAGTTGCCGGGCTTCACTAAGCTGCACGCCATGCTCGGCCATGAGCCAGCCACCGACAAGTGCTTGCCAACACTGCCTTTCACGGAGTTCCTCAAAAAGTGTCAGATGATTTACGACTATGTACATCAGCGTGTCATCGTCTATGCGCCCTCCATCACTTACGCTTATGTGTATTCGCTCAAGACGCAGCAGTGGGGCATGATATTCTCTCGCATTGCCTCGCACCTCAACTCCTATCCCGATGCGCTGGCGGTGGACGCAGACAATGCCGTCCTCAACTTCTCCGTGCCAAAGGCGGAGGCTGTCAAGTGCCTCTACACTACGCGCCCTCTCAAACTCGAAGCGGCCAATGTCCTCAAAACCATCGACTGTATCATTCAGCGTGGTTTCTTCTGCAAAGGCAATGTCGCCACGGCTCTGTATGGCTCGCGCGATTTGGTCAACTGGCATTTGGTATGGTCAAGCAAAGACCACTATCTGCGCGGTTTTCGTGGATCACCCTACAAGTATTTCCGCATTGCAGGTGTCGCCACCCTCAATGCCGATGAAAATATCTTCGGTGCGTCCGTGCAGTTCACTCCACGACAGAACAACCAGCCACGCTGACAACCGTCCCCACGGCTTAGAAAGGCTTAGTGAGGCACAGCAAGGCTTATCAAGATATTATTAGGTTAGTTTTTAGGTCAAGATTGTTTTTTAGGTAACACTTAAAGAGCCGGGATGCGTGATGCACCTCGGCTCTTGTCTTTCTTATTCTATCCAGTGCTGCTTGATGCGTGTCCGTGCCAAGCGGCTCTGAATGGCGGTTCTTATCTCTGTCTCGGCCTCCGCTGCCTTGGCAAGCCATGTCTCGCTCTTGGCAGGGTTCGTGATGCTTAGCCAGTCGGCCACACCTCTGCACACTAAGTATTCGTGTATCAGCCTCTCCACCAATGTGAGCGTGGTCTGCGAGAATGTGGTCGGCACGTTCATCACGATTACATACTGCTGCCGCTCTTTCAGCGTGTCGTCAAAGTCCGTGTTCTCTATCTCTTTCTTCGCCCACGGATAGAGCAGCTCACGGCACATCGACACGCCCAAGTCTATCACCCTTGTCATGCGGTCCACATTGCCGTCCTCGCCCACATCGGCCACCATGTGCTTGGCGTGTTCCGTCTCGGCTGGCATCACATGGCTCTCCACATAGGCGTAGTTCTTGATGTCGTACAGCAGTTGGTCGCGCTTGAATGTGAGGGTTACTTTTAGTGTCCCTCCGTCATTTTCCACACAGCAACTCATAGGCTTCTCCTCCTTAGTCCGCAGGACGCTTCGGGCGGCTCCGCTTGCTCACGGCTTGCTGTATGCTCACAAGGCTCTTCTGTGCGAGTGCCACATACTGCTCCGCGTCTGCCTTGTTTGTCACCATGTACCACTCCGCAATGGCGGTGTTCTTCAGATAGTCGTGTATGGCCTCGCCAACGCCTGTCGTGGCGGCCTCATTGAAGTTGCTTGGCATCTGGAGTTTCAGCGACAGGTCGTCGCTGCCGTCATAGTGGCTGTTGTCGGTCGATGTACCATCCTCATCAAGGTATTCAGCAAGTTCGGTCTTTACCTCGGCAAAGCCTTTCTTGATAGAGCGCAGTATCTTCTCGCGGTTCTCCTCGTCCTCCGAGGCGAACATGCTGGCCACTTCCTTGTGGTTCTCCTTGTTCTGTATCGTGCGTCCGCGAAGAAAGGTCTCATTCATGATGTCGTACAGCAGCCAGTCTATCTTGATGGTTGCTGTTACCTCTTTCTTTGCACCTAATGTTTCTGACATATGCTGTTTCTTTTTGTTGGTTAATCACTTGGGCGTGTCGGTTTCTTCCTGCTGTACAGCAGTCGTTCCGCTCCGTCCATCATTTCTCCTGCTTGGTTGAAGTAGTCGGTGGCCTCGCCCTTGTTGGCCAACTTGAACCATTGGCCGATGATTGATGTGATGAAGAAGTTGCGCAGGGCTGACTGCACATTGCTTGTCAGTTCCTTGTCAAACGACTTGCTCACTTCCAGCACTGCTTCGTATGCGGTCCTCATGATGACAGGCTTGATTGGCAGACCTATGTTAGGTTGTGCCAAATCCTTTGTACCCCATATATCGGTGGACACCTGTACATCTTTGGTCGTTCCCGACACAAGCATTTCTTTCAGCCGCTCGTTGGTGGCAAGCACCGACTCTTCCCAAAATCTTCCAAGGTCGCTCAGCTCGTTGTCGGTGGCGAGTATGCGGTCTCGCGCTTTCTCGTCTCCGTCTATGAGTTTCGCACCTGTGTAGTCCGTGGCTTTTGCCACTTCCTCATACACATCGTCCTTGAATACTTGTATGGTTATCGTCTCCATCAGAATGAAATGATTGAATAAGTTAATCCTATGCCCACATACGGCAGCATTCCTTTCGTGCCTATGCCGTACCCAGCCGTTACGCCTATGTGCCACCGCTTAGGGGGCTGTTTCTCCTTGATGGTTACCACCTCATGCAGTGGATACACAAAGATGCTGTCGAGCCGTGCGTGTACGCCACTGACGTATGCCTTGTAGTCCGCGTTCTCATACACGCTCTGCATGATGGGCAACTCTATTGTCGCGCTGTCCGAACCGTTGGCTACGAGATTTTTTGCATATCCCTTTGCCGTGTCAGTGTCGGCTCTGATGGGTGGCTGTACTGCATCGCCCATCTTGATGCAGTCCGTTGGCACTCTCACCTCGGCAGTTCCGACTGGCTGCTCGCTGGTGTACTTAGGTTCTCCCGGCACGTCTCTTACCGTGTCGCGCTTTATGATGGTGTCGGTTTGGATCACGATGTTGTGGCCGTTCCCTGCCTTGGGTTCGGGGTAGAGCAGTGCCACAAGCAGGAGCGTGAGCAACACGCCTCCTACAAAACTCAATGCGTGTTTCATGCTTTCGTGTGTTTGATGTAGTCCGTAATGCCTTTGTAGTGCAACTGCACGATGCTCCGCACGCCCTCCTCGCTCAACAGATATTCCACGTCTGCCTTGTTGTCTTGGAAGAGGTTCTCCGTCAGCACGGCTGCGCACTTGGTATGCAGCAGTATGTAGAAGCGTGCCTCATAGTCGGGGTCTTTGTCGCTCCAGTCGGCACGCATGGGTTTCTGCTTGCTGTCGTAGTCGCCCTTGGCCTTGTGCGCGTCAAAGCTGCCGATGTAGTCTTTCAGGCTTTCCTCGGCTGCGTTCCACAGGTCGGTGGCAAGCAGGTCGGCACTCGTCTGGCCGGGCGAGGTATATATGCACCAGCCTCCTGCGCTCTTCCACTGGCCGTCAGCTCCTGCGGCATTGTGGTGTATCGACACGAGGAGCACGTTCTTCGCTCCGTACTTGTCGCAGTACTTGTTGGCTCGCTTGCATCGCTCGGCAAGCGACACATCGGTCTCTTCGGGTACGAGCAGGTGTGCCTCCACTCCGTTGCTCAGTAGGGTGTTCACCAACCTGCGTGCTATCTCTCTCGCTTTCTTGTATTCGCGCAACCGCTTGTCGGGGCTGCACTTGCCCGGTGTGTTCTCACCGTGGCCGTTGTCAATCAACACTATCATCTTTCTCTTCTTTTAGTTTGTTAAGGTTCACGTCAAAGTGTCTTGCCGTCTTGTCCACCATCACTTGCTGCAATGCTTTCCAAAAGCGGTGCTCTGCCTCTGGTCGGCAGCTGCTCTCGTTCTCCAGTATCGACCACGCCTGTTCAAAGCATATCACGCCTGTAAGGATATACGACAACGGCACTTGCATGTGTATGAACACCCAATGCTCTGCCAAGTATGCCAGCACTATCAGCCACAGCCGCTTGGGTATGGTCTGCTTCACCACCTTGCCAAAGGCGAACGAGGTAAACTTGGCTTTCTTCCTGTCGGTCTTTTCGGGATAGGCTGCGTGTACGCGCTTGTCGAGCTTGAAAGCGGTGTATGCGTCATACAGTATAAAGATGATGGCCACCGCTATCAATGGGAATGTCGGTCTGAACTCTGCCACAAGCCAGCCTACCATGCCGCCCACGGCCATGGCCGCGAACTTCCAAAGTTTGAATACTACTGCCATACTGCCCATCTTATTAAGCGTCCTACAACTACTCCTGCCACTGTGCAGCCGAAGTCTATCCAGTCCCACTTGCCGCCCCACAACTCATCTTTGAGTTCCAAGGCTGCGGCTACGCCCACTCCTGCATACGCTGCGCAATAGGTGCTGTTCGCTCCAAGTCCTATCACCACACCGCCAACAAAGTGCTTGTATCGGTTGCTCGCTCCGAGCCATTTGATAATCTTCTTCATGTCAATAAGAATTTAGTTCATGGCAAATTTACTTACAGGCATGGTTCTTTCCCTTTTATCTGTTGTGGCACACTAAAAAAGGGACACAAGATTGCTCCTGCGTCCCTCTGATAGGTTCTCGTTTCCCTTACTGGAGGTCAAACACGCTCCAGTCTATGTTGTCTTTTTCTTTCCAACCGTCCATGATGGCGTTGAGAATGTAGGCTGATGCCTCCTTGCTGAACTTGATGAAGTCCTCTCTTGTCTCAAAGGTGTAGTACACTGGCGTTGCGTCCGCCTCCTCGTTGAGTTTCAGCGTGAGCGGATAGGCTATGCTCTCGTTGTTTTCCAAAGATGCGTAGTTGCGCTGCTTCTCGTCCGACAGCCATACCTTGATGCCGTCATACTCAAAGCGGTTCACAATCTTGTCCTTGGTCTCTGCGTCTATCGTGTCTCTGACAAGCTGCTTTATCTCGTCCATCGTGGGCTTGCGGCTGAACGTGTGGCGGTATTCATAGTTGCCGTCCTCGGTCTCGTAATAGCCGAAGTAGAGCAGCCATTTGTTCTTGCCTATGCGTTGCAGTCCATCTTGCCGTTGGGTTGTGCCGTATATCTTCTCCATGTCGTTATGAATTTGTTACGCTGCAAAGATACACCGACACACCGCACATCGCCTTTTATCTTTAGTGAGCTGCCATTAAGTGAAGTTATACTTGCGCTTGCTGCCGTCAAACACCTCACACTTGATGATGGTCTCGAATGGAAAGCCGTCCTCTATGTCGCTTATCTGGTCAAGTATGCCTTTCATCTCCAACGAGGCGGTGAAGAACTTGCCCCATTCCGAGTTGGCTGGATTGCGGAATGACACCAAATAGCGGTCTTCGCCCTCTTTTGTGTCTATGCCTGTCTCAAAGTCGTGAATTTCTATCGGTATGTTCACGATGTCACCGAGGCGTGTCACCTTGCCGGGAAAGCGTTTCTTGCCGTCAGCAGGTGTATAGGTTACGCCCATTTCTGAAAACTTCTTCATGTGTTTACCTGTTAATGTATAATATAGATGTTTACAATCTGCGTGGCAAGCCATTCCCTTGAATGACCCTATTATCTGTTGCCGCCTCTTGCGCGACTTTATCTTGGCGAGTTTCCGTGCAGCGTTCACCTTGGTACGCTTTCTCAGCAGGGAGTAGTCCCCATAATCAACAAAGCCGAGTGCGTCCATTCCTGCACTGATGGGTGCAACTTTCTCACTCGGCTTTATTATCAGATTGTAGGGTTTGCATAGTCTATGCAGGGTGTCCCTGTGTTTCCACAACTCTTTCTTGTTGTCTCCAAGTATGTATATGTCGTCACAAAAGCGGTTGTAGTTGTCTTTTCCACATTCCTCTATCATGGCATGGTCTATGTCGTTGTGGTACAGGTTGCCGAAAAACTGCGAGGAGCGTAGTCCCTTGCTGATGCCTACGTTGTCATTCGGGTGCAGAGCCTTTACAAAGTCTATGAGTATGGGCAGCAGCACTGGGTCGGCAATGTAGCGTTTTATTACCTCTATCAGTCGGTCATGCAGTATGTGGTCGTAGTAACCTTTGTAGTCGCTTTGATAGTAGTATATGAATTTCGGATTGTTCCGCCTTGCCTCCTGCATCTTGTGATACAATCCGTGTGGCCCTCTTCCCTCGATCGAGGCTGCGGTGTTCTCTATCAGTATGGGCGCAAGGTGTTTTTCCACTATCTCCATGATGGCGTTGCTGCCCACACGCTCTATGACGGACGGTGCTTGCACGGTTCTTATCTTCGGGCCGTCTGCCGTCTCAAACGATTTAAGGTGCTTGATGCGGAATGTGCCGTTGGCTATCTGTGCCTTTAGCATGGCGATGATGTCCGCCTTGCGTTTCATGTAGCGCACCATGCGTGGCGTGCATTCCACTCCGTCTATAACAATATTCTCCCTCCACCGTAGGCCGTTGCGAGTATCTGCGTTGTGCAGGTTCGACATGACGCGCTTGAACGAGCGTTCCATGTTCTCGTCCGCTATGATTTCGGGGATAAGGTCTAATAACGGAAAACAGATAGAAGTCTTTTCTTCTACCTGCCCCAATAGTTCTTCCAATGTATTGACAGCCTTCCTGTCCTGTGTGGAGATACTTGCGCACTCCCCACATGTGGTTAATGTCGTGTTCCGGCTTTCCATATTTATATGCTGTTGCCGAGGCTCTAATCCCTCGGAGTTTGTTTGTGGCAATCCTCGTGCCACGTCAGAGACCTCCGATTATATTTTAACCAAAGAATTTCAGCCGCCCACCGTAGTTCGTGTTCGAGTTCGAAGAAGCGTTGTTCGCGTTCGCATAGGCGAGACCGCTGTTCGCATTCGAGTTGTTGCCAGACCGCAGAACACAGCGGCGCGTGGGATTTTCTGCCTTTTGCTCCTTTGCTTACATAATCGGACGCACTATGTCCACTTTCAGACCAAGCGCATCAATGATGCGGAAGAACATGCCGACACCCGGCTCTATCACGCCTTTCTCTATGCGTGAGATATAGGTCTTGTCTGTTCCCACTTTCTTGGCAAGGTCTGATTGCGTCATGTGCTCTTGCTTTCTTGCGTCAAGGATTATCTGACCTACACAATAGTTGGTTGCCTCCTTTCTGAACGCTTCTCTTTCCGCAGTTCCTACTGCGCCATACTTGGCATCAAGAATGGCATCGAAACTGCTAATGTCATTTCTTTGCTGCATAATATTCCTTTTTAAGTTCAAGTGCTTTCTCAATCTCCTTTGAGGGTGTCTTTTGGGTTTTCTTCTGAAAGCCGTTGAACAGCATCACGATGTTGCCCTCATCAAAGATGAAGAATGCACGGTATATATTCCCATTGTAACTGGCTCTAATCTCATAGAGTCCGTCCTTGATGAACTTCACAAATTTCTCACTCACTCTCTCCTGCATCTTCAGCACATCAAGCACATAGTCTATCTTTTTCTGTGCGCCCATTTCCAAAGAGCGGTAGAACGTGAGGAAGTAGTCTTTGTAAAGTAATATCTTCCTCTCTGAATTCATGCTGCAAAGGTAATACTTAAAGTTGATATATCCTACAACTTTTGCAATTATTTTGCATCGCTCATAAAAAACTCGCTTACGCGAGAAAGCAGGGAGAGGGAGCAGCCTCCTATCGTCGGCTCTCCCTCTGACGCTTTTTTCGTGGCTACGCTTGCCGCTTATCCGACTATTACGAATTTGCCGCGGAAGGCCAGCCGCCCACCGCAGTACGCGTGCGAGCACGAAGAAGCGTCGTTCGCGCCCACAAAAGCGAAGTACGCGTACGCAAAGGCGAGACCGCTGTGCGCAACCGAGCTGTAGCCAGACCGCAGAACACAGCGGCCTCTGCTGCCCGGAAACCACAAACCTGCCGCATAGTGTGTGGTGTACTTGCTTGTGTCTGTCTGATGCACCTTGCTTGGCAAGATGTCGCACTTCGCTCCATGCACCACTCTCACAACGCAGTTGCCGTTAGAGTTCACACTCTGCACCACACGCTCGGTTTTCTTCACCGGGTCATAGATGTGGAATTTGTAGTCTATGGGGTCATCGTTGGTCTCCACACAGCGGTTCTTGTAGAACGTCTCGTAGCTCTGCACGTTTCCTGCTATGTAGTCCATCCATTCCGAGTCGCAGCCCACATAGTGTTTGAGTCCCATGATGGAGTTCATTGTGTTGCCCACATACGAGGTGTCGGCCATACCTATGTTGTCGAGGCTGTTCAGCGTGGCATCGTGTGTGCCATTGCCAACAACAGACTGCTCGTTGGTCGTGCCGTGGGTCGCCCACCACAGGTTGCTGATTTCCTTGTGCTGCTCGTAGTCTTGGAGCTGGTAGCCCTCTCCGCGCATGTGCGCACTGTTTTGGAAGTCCTTTGCCGTGTAGTGTATCGTCCCGGTCGGTGTCTCTGTCGGGTTGCCGTCAGTGTCGTATGCCCATTCTGCCGAGGTCTGCGAAGTGCCGTCTCCCTTGCGTGAGCGCACCGCGCCCGATATGCTCCTTGGTCGTTTCAGTCCGTCTATGGTGATGGGGTATGTTCCCAAGAGGCTGTCGTTCTCGCCAACGGTGTGCTCCGTCCATTCGGGTTCTATGGCCTCTATATGCTCGCTATCAACGGCAAGACACAGGCTGTCCTCTATGTCGCGGTACGAGGTGAAGTACATCCACTTCGCTCCGCCAGGCACATCGCAGAACACGTAGTTGCCTATCGAGAAGTCGAAGTAGGTGTGGCTCACCATCATGTTGAACTTGCCTACTATCTGTCCGTTCTCGTCCGTGAACACGGCTCCGAGCCTTGCGTGGTTCAGTCCCGGCCATCTCACCTGCTTCATGCCCTCCACGTCCATGCGGTAGGCGTTCACGTTGGCAGCGGTGGTGATGATGTTCTCGTCTATCACCGTGCCTACCTCTGCCTCGTCAGCATACACGCCTGTGTTCTCCGCATAGAGCAGTGCCGATAGCATGTCCTCGCGCTTGTTGTTCACGGTGGATAGCGGCTCGTTCTCCGTGGTCGAATAGACGATGTACTTCTGTTGGTTCTTGTAGTCGTTCACGCCCTTGTACCAGTGGTGGGGCAGATGGTGGAAGATGTCAAAGCCTTCTCCTGCGCTATCGCCCACATCGAAACTCTCGCCTGTGGCAAGATAGTTGAAGTCGCTGTCGCTCAGTTGCACGCCCTCCATCTGTTTGAGTTTGGAGTTGTAGGTACACTTGTAGGCGTGGGTCTCCTGCAATATCTTCAGTGTGTGTCCGCTCGCCACAAAGGTCTTGTCGTAGTCCGAGCCTGTCTTGTTTTCGGGGTTGCTGTATCGCTCACAGAAGTCTCCGCTCACGATGTCGTCTATCTTCACCACCGAGAACTGCGAGTTGATGACGGTCAGTTTCGGGAAGTATTTCTGCAATGCCTCCACCTCGCTGTCCTCAACGAGTTCTGTCAGTATCCATCGGCCGATGATGCCGCTGCACTGCCCGGTCTCGTCATAGGTGCTGCCGTTAGCGTCTATGCCCACGGCTCCGCTCTGCATGATGCCGCGCAGCATCTCCACGCTGGCGGTGGCGTTCACGCCCGGTATGCGCACGCTCTTCAGCTGTCCTGCCGTGGTTATCTGCCGCAGCAGGGTCATGGTGTCGATGTGCGGACACTCGTCAAGGAACATCTTCTTCACGTTCGTCATTCCTGCTATGGTCAGTCCGCCGGGATAGGTCAGCTTGGGCAGGTTCTTGAAGTAGAGCGTGGTCATGGTGGCTGGCAGTTCAAGGGTCTCTATCGGGGCTGTCTCGGCAAGGTCGATGCTCGACAGTTGCGAACCGCTCGCCAACACTTCTTTCAGTCTCGGGCAGTACGAGGCGATGATGCTTGTTACCTTGGTGTTGCGTGCGTCTATGCGTCTGAGGAAACTCTTGTTGCCCATGTTGAGCTGCGTGATTGCTCCGCTTTCCTCGGCTGGCGTGTAGTCCGCTCCGCCAAGTATCAGTTCTTGCAGCATCGTGCAGTTCGAGATGTCCCAACCCTCGGCTTTCGGGGTGCAGCCGCTGATGTCAAGACTGGCAAGGCGTGTCGCTCCGAACACGTAGAGCATCGTTCCTGCGCCTGTGGCGGTCATGCCGCTCTTCAGCGTGTAGCTTTCTCCTGCTTTCAGATAGCAGCTGTCCACACAAGCGTCCGCACGGTCCACGCCTAATCCGAAGAAGCCGTCCTGCGCTGCCGTTATCTTGATGCTGATGTCCGTACCCACGGCACGCATCTTGAACGGATTGGTGTACAGCTCGCCCACTTGGTAGTAGCCATCACGGTAGGCAAAGCGTTTCTCAAACGTGATGGGCAAGTCCTCATACCGCAGTCCGTGTACGGCATAGTAGTAGTTTGCACCTGCTTTGGAGTTCTCGATGTACTTGCGCTCTCCGTCAAACGAGCTGGTTATCTTCGCCCACTTCGCTATGCGGTCGGTGATCCAGAGTTTCTTGCAGCCGTCTGCGGAGAATATCTTGATGCCGTCTGCCTCCGCGCTGCGCATGTCGCCCGCTATGTCGTGCAGCGTGATGGTGGTCTTGCCCTCATCTTCAAGCCAGAACTTGTCGGCTGCGTAGCCTTGCTGGAACATCACGGAGTTCCACCCTTGGTAGTAGTGCTTGGGGTCGGTCACGCTGTCCAAGTCCCAAGGTACGGTGATGCCGCAGTCGTTGTCGGCAAGCCAGCAGCAGTCTCCGTCATACCAGTGGTTGAAGTAGGCGCGTGTCAGTCCGTTGGTGTCGAGGTAGAACGAAATCATCATGTTCTTTGACCGCTGGTCAACGGCAAGCACATAGTCCGTGCCCACGATGTAGCACCCAGTGGAGCGCACGTTGGCATACAGATAGAGTTCCTCGCAGAATTTCTTCAGTCGGTTCTCCTTTGTTCCTGCCACGCTCTTGCCGTGCAGGGTGATGTTTCCGTCTGCCTCGGTACGGTCTTGCGAGCACTCCTGCGTCCACAGCAGCCATTTATATAAGTTGTACGGCACTTTCTTTCCCTTGGCGTAGAGGTCGTTCAAGTCGTCATCGTCGGGGTATCGGCTCTCGTAGTAGCCGAGCCACACGGGTTCGCCTGTCGATTGGTCTATGCGCATGAGGTCGTCTATGCCGTTCACGCCTTGCAGCCAGCAGAGGGAGTCGTACTTCAAGTATTCGTAGCACTCCACAGGGTTCAGCACCCTGCCTGTCACGCCCCATTTCTTGGTGCTTGTGTCATACTGCATCTTGCCTGTGGTGTCTTTCCACTTGCCTCCGCTGTATTTCACATACTTGTAGTCGTTCGTCAGGTACACCGTTCCCCAGTCGTAGTTATTCACATCGTCTGCCAACACCTCGGCAAGGCTCTTGTCCACCTCGGTCGGGTCGGCTGTGGCGGTGGTTTCCACCATGCTGCCTGTACCGTCATTTTCAAGGAAGATGTGCTTCTCTCCGCAGTACTCGCTCAGCATGTAGATGTTCGATGCTATTAGCGCGTCACTGTTGGCCAAGGTCTGCACCTTGAAGATGTTGAGGTCTTGGTCTTTCTCGGCCACGAGTTCCACGAAGTCTCCGTAGTTCAAGCAGTCGCTGTTGTAGCCGCTCACTTTCTCGAAACCGAAGAACGAGGGGTTGCCCTTATCCACGTTGAAGTTGGCCTTGGCATGGAAGTAGGCGTAGGTCTCGTTGGTCGCGTCCACGCTCTGCTGGTCGGTGCGGAATAGGGCGCACGCCACGCTGTCGATGCTGGTGTTCATCGTGTCGCCTCCGTTGTAGGCGTTCTGCGCAGGGGTCATGTAGTCTGCTCCCATGGCTCGCTGGGTCTTGTTCATCAGCTCCATGGTCGCTCCGTTGTTCGCGCCTGTCGAGTCGGAATAGTCCACCTTGATGGTGATGATATTCACCCACAATCCTCCGTCTATCACCTGTATCTGGCTCTTCGCAGCCATCTTCTTGGCCTTTTGGAACTTGGCCAGTGCCACTGGGTCGTTCTTGAAGTCCTCCTCGGTGTGGAGCATCTCTATCTTGCAGCCCTTGAACTTGCCTTTCTTGTTCTTGATGGGGCGCAGCGATGAGGTCGTACCTTGGTTCGTGGTCGGCACGTTGTACACGATGCAATCCTGCCACGGCCTGTCGGGGAAACGGATTACCCAGTCAAAGTATGCCTTGGTCTTCTTGTCTCCGTCCAGCTTGTCAAGGTAGCCGGGGTAGCTTTGCTCGATGTCGGGCGTGTCGGCATTTTTCAGCAGGGTCACGCAACACAGCCCTGCGTTCATGCATGCTTGCAGGGTTGGCCTGTCCTTGGTCGTTCCCTCTGCGGTCTGCGAGGCCATCACTTGGTTCTTCTCATACTCGGCAAGCATGGCTGCGGTGTCTTTCTGTCCCACCAAGTAGTTGTTGAATGCCTGTCGGTAGTTGTAGTAGGTGGCCCAGCCGATGGCACGGTACAGGTAGATGTCGGCTTTCGTGCCGTCAAACTTTATCTGCATGTCGTTGTGGGCAAACTTCCCGGCATTGTAATAGGTGGCTGCGGCCTCGTCTCCGTTCACATATATCTTGATGGAGCCTATGCCGCTGTATGGGGCTATGCTGGTCGGCTCTATCACAATGTCGAAACGTGTCTCCTTGTCAGTGGCATACAGGGCTACGGCTGTCTGCTGTGCGCCCAAATCGTCGGGGTTGGCTGCGGTTGCTCCATCACAGGTGAACACGAGTTTCTCGCCTGTCAAGTAGAAGCCGAGCTGGTTGTCGCCCAGGCAGTCGATGATGCGTGCCGTGCGGTCTTCCACATTTTTCACCTTTACCGTGAAACTCAGTGCCATGCCGTTCTGTTCGATGCTGGTGTTGGCGAATGGCTTGAACGAGCACACGGCTTTCATGTCCTCGGCTATGCGGAGTGCCATGCGTCCCTTGTCGTTCTCCGTGCCGTAGGTGGGCGTGCCGTAGGTGTCCTTGACAAATCCGTTGCTCGACCAGTTGCAGTTCTCAACGGTGATTTCCACTCCTCCGTCTTTGATGGTCTTGTCGGTCTCTCCGTTGCTGCGTGAGTCCATCGTGATGTTGAACTCGCGCATGGTGGTCACTTCCTCCACATCTACAAGCGAGCCATCGACAATGAATGTGGCGGTTTCTGATGCGCTGTCTCCGCACATCACTTTCACCGACACGCTCTTAGTGCCGTCATGCACGCTCTCCTGCACTTGCTTGGTGAACGTGCTGGTCTGTCCCCGGTAGGCTATGGTGGTTGTCTCCTGCGCTCCGTCATACCACACCACGGCTTGCGGCTCGTCCGTGTCAGCTGCATACACGGCATAGTCCACCTCGATGTTTTCGTAGAGTTTCCTCTTGCCTTGCAGCTGCTCGGTGTACCAGCGCATGGCCACTATCGGGGTGTTGTTGCCACTCTCCACCACCATGACGGCTGTATGGAGGTAGTTGCCCACCACGCCCGAACCTACATCTTCTCCGTGTATGCGCAGGGGGTACGCGCCATGTGTCAGCGTCTCGCCCAAGCAGCTCTTCGGGTCTATGGTGATGGAGTGCGAGTAGGTGTCGAGCACCACGCTTGTGCCGAGTGTCTGCCACACTCCGTTTAGGTATATCTCGGTTACAACCTTGATACCTTTGTCCGATGCGTTGTTGGCAAACTTGTACATCGGTATACTCTTGGCGCCTCCTCCTGCGGCAAGGGCGGTACTTGCCGTGTAGTTGAGGGTCTGCACGCTGCTGATGGTAACATCTACACCGCTCACGTTGATGTTCCTGCTGCCTGTGTTTCCTGCATCGTCATAAGCGATGAGCTGGAAACGCTTGGTGGTGGCGGTCACGAAGTAGCTGCTCACGTCCATCTCGAAGTCATAGGTATCTCCGCTTGCCGATGATGCTCTGTTGAACATGAATGTCTCCAAGGTCTGCCCGGTGTCGCGGTCTTTGAGCAACACCTTTTCTATCATGTTGCTCAGTTCTTGGCTGCCTTGTGTGGTAACGCTTCGCACGGCTGCTTTCATCACCACGCTGCCGCCAGCCTTGGCGTACAGCGGACTCTGCTCAAACTGTATGCTCACAATCGTACCTGTGCTTTCTCCGCCTCCTCCGCCTACGGCAAACTGCACCTCGTCGCCCACGGCTTCCTGCCCGGCATTCTGCAGTTGCAGCTTCACCACGCCCTGCGTCTCGGTGTCAATGTGCAGTGTGGTGGGTATGTTGGCGTATGCACCTCCTGTGGAGAATGCCTCCTTGCCGTCCTTTTCGGGGGTGTCCGAGGTCGGCACGGCATTGTTGCCGCCTCCTCCGAACTCCACCCAAGGTTTCAAGTCTGCCGGGTTGATGTCGTCCACGGTGCGCGTGAACTGGTAGGCTTCCCACTTGGGCGAGCCGTTGCTGGTCACATCGGCTGTCTTATAGGTCAGCACGACACCGCTCTTCATATACGATAGTCCGCTTTCTTTCTCTTTGTCCTGCACGGCTTTGATGGCGGTCGAAAGGGTGTACTCGGTGTCCTCGCAGATGTCGTTCACGTTCACCGTGTTGCCTATGGCACTGCCGTTCGAGCCGAAGTCTGTCCAGTTGGCTTCGGTTTTCCAGTCGCTTTCTTCTTTCTTGCCGTAGTTCGTCCACTGCTTGTTTTGCACGCCTGTCTCCGAGAGAAACGAGAGCACGATGCCGGGCTTCATGTAGCGTGCCTTGTTATCCAAGTCGAAGATTTTCTCAAGCACCACGGCAAGGGTCACTTCTCTGTCGCCAAGCGACAGCAGCACATTGGCATTGATGGTGTTGCGGTTCAGCAGCTCTGTTGTATTCTCTTCTATCAGCTGGCGGTTTATCTCGGCTGTACTCTCCACCTCGGTCATGCGTTCCTGCAACTCCGCTCCCTCGTCACCGGGGAATGCCGTGCCGCTTTTATGACCGAGTGCCAAGTCCGAACCGATTACGACCAATTTCGTACCACCCCAACGGTAAGTCTTGTTGGTGGTTACGTCCATGAAGATTTTGCCGCTGTGGGGCTTGCGTCCCTGCATCGCCCCATCACCAAAGAGGTCTCCGTCCAACCAATTATTATAATAGGTAACGGTCGGACGCAGGTCAAAGTCTGACTCTGAGGGCTGCGAGTAGCACAATACAAACGTGTCGGAGTCTTTGTTGTACACTACGCTGCAATTCTCGTCCGTTGAAGATTTGCTGATTGACTGGTATTGCGCGGTAATGCCCGATACGATGCCGCCAAACTCCAGCGCATCGTCCACATATCCAGGCAGATACTGCGAGGGTACTTGTCCGTTCTCGTCCAAAGGTGCAAGTCCATCTGCAGTTCCCTTGGTGTTCTTGAATGCGGTGAGGTCTTTCTGCACACCGCTGATGCTGTTTGCCAGCTCGCTCTTGTTGTCGCTGACGGTTTTCTTCAGATTAGCAATGTCGGTCTGTGCCGTTCCCATCTGCGAGTTGAGGGTGTTAAGGCTGTCCGTGTGCGAGGTCTGCGTGCTGCGCAGGCTCTTGATGTCCTCCTTGTTTTGGTTCACATCTACTTTCACGGCTTCGAGGTCTGCAGTCATTTTCTCCACGGCCTCCATATACTCTGTGCTGTCCACGGTGGGGTTGCCTTTCAGCAATGGATTTCCGCTGCTGTCCACCTGCGCCACCCATGTGCCGCCGTCTGCCACATAGAGCTGTCCCAAGTGGTCTGATGATGCGCTGCCCTCCACGGTCACCAGTGCCCACCAACCCTCGTGTGGGTTGGGGTATGCCTCGCGCAGTTGCGCTGCGGTCTTGAACAGACCTTTGTTCGGTCCCTTGATGTTCTTGGCTTCAAGCCAACCCTCAACCGTCAGGTTGTGGCCTACGGTCATGGAGCCACGCACCGTACCCGAACCGCCCATGCTGACGTTGCGGCCTACGGCCACATCACCGTCTATCTGTTTTGTTGGTATTGAACTCATTCCATTATTGATTTTGCCAAGGCGTTCAACTGCTCTGCTTTGTCGGTCGCGCCAAAGGCGGTTAGTACTAATGCTGCCGTGGTATAGACTACGGCTGTGTAACAACGCTCGGAGATGTCGATGCCGTCCTCATCGTCTATCTTGGGATAGGGTATGTAGGTGGCTCGCTTGACGTAAGCGTCCTCGCTGTTGCAGCTGAAGAACTCCAACGCCTTGCCCTCGGCTCGGTTCACCACCGCGCACACTGGTTTCTGCACGCTGCCTCTCACGCCCTTGTATCTTGACGATTGCAGGTCATAGAGTGGGTCGTCCACCGAAATGGCATTGTAGCAAGTGCGCTCCCAGTCGCTCATGCGGAATGCTATCAACCGCATGAAGTCATCGGGGAGCAGCACCCAACCGCTGCCGTTGTCCTCCCAATACACGGCCTCGCCAAACTCGTGTCCCTCTTCCAAGAGATACACGGGAGCTGTGGTCTCAACCCTGCGCACGGCTTCCTCTATCTTCGAGCGTATCACTTCATTCAACGACAAGGTGTCAATATCCTCATCGCTGATGAGCTGCTCACTGGTCTTGTTCTCGTCTATGGCGATGCGAACATCTTGCTCCACGACTTCGATTTTGTACACCATATCGTCATTCCTTACTTCTCGTTGACAAACGTGATTTTCACTCCGTAGGTCGCGCCAACGGCCTTGATGTCCTCACGGTTGCGCATCGAGCCGGGCTTCACGCCAAAGTTCTTGAATATGTAGTCCTTGGCCTCTTGGTTGTCGGTGAACTCCACCTCGGTCTTGCCCTCTGCCGTATTGTCCTCGGCTGCGGTCTCCTCGCTTGTGGTGTCCTCTTCGACATTGGTTTCACTCTCTGTCTCTGGCTCTTCCTCGATAGTTTCCGCATCAGCCTCGTCCGTTGGTGTTACAACACCTGCATCAGCCTCCTCGGTAGTTTCGTCCGCCACGTCCTCCGCCACAGGCGTAGTATGGCTTGAAGAGGCTTCGGTAGGCTTATTGTCAATCACAGCCTTTGCCGCCACATTTGCCGTCTGCGTGCTCGGCTTGGCAGGGTTGCGCTCAATGCGCACGTCCTCGTCAAGCTCAATGGTGTTCACCACCTGTATGCGGCCGCACTTGAAATCGCTGCTGTTCTCGATGGCGTGCTGCGTAAGGAAGTCGCTTGTCGTGTACTTCGCAGGGTTCTCTCCGATGGAGGTCATAGAGCCGTCCGTGAACAATACTTTGAGTGTGGCTCTGCCTATCTTGATAATGGCTTGGTATTCCATCATGCCGTACACTCCGTAGGTTATTCTCTTCTTTTTCATTTCTGTTGTCTTATTATAAATAAAGGCGGACGGCATTGCTACCTATCCGCCTCTATTGGTTGATGATTGGTTTAATTAAACTCTTGGGTTACTCGGTGGCCATCACATCACCTGCATACTCTACCCATGCGCTGCTCTTGTACTGCCACATCTGACCGCTCACGGCCACGGCATTGATGCCCGGGCAGTCCTGCAACAGGTAGTACACGCCACCCTCAACAGGGCTTTCGGGTGCTTCCGCGCTGTCCCACAGGTGGATTTGTACGGCTGTGCTGTTCTCGCTGTCGCCCTCACCGTTAATCCAGATATGGCATGAGCCTTTGAGTGCGAGTGCGTCCCACACGAGGATTGACTCGCGTGTTGCCTCTTCGCCCTCCACACGGTCTTTGCTCGAGTGCTCTGCCGAGTACTGATAGTGTACCAGTCTGTCAGGCGCAACGATGAATGCGGAGTTGCTCCACTTCAAGCGGTCGAGTGTCGGGTCGTGCTTGAATTCGATGTCTCCAAACACGGTGTGGAAATTGGTCACTACCCAGCCTACAGGGTTGGTCTTGGTGGTAATCTGAATTTCTGGGTGCTTTGAGTAGTCGATGCACTGGATATTCTCCAAGAAGTTCTTGCCAGCAAGGGCAATCACGCTCTTGGGTACGTCCTCGCCTGTAAAGGTCATCTTCGCCAAGGCGATGATTTCCTCAATAGTCCACTTGCCCGTGTGGTTGAGTTCCTTCTTCACTTGGTAGCGCACGCCCTCGGTGAAGTAGATGGTCTGTGGACCGACTTCGGGTGTCTGCACCGTAATCTTGCCCTTGCGACCTGCGTAGAGGGTACGGTTGCCGCGCACCTTGAAGTTGGTGATGGCGGCCTCTGCAATCACAGCCTTGCCGAATGGGATTTTTTTCTTCTGCGCCTCGTAGTAGTCAGATACGATCTGGTTCATGCCGCGCTTCTGAAGATACACCATCTGCGCCTGTGGCACGATGAGGTCGGGGTCAACTTTCTTCTGCGTCTCATAGAGGGCGTTGGAAAGAATGATGAGCACTGACCCGGCAGGGATTTCGGGCGTTGTGCAGCTCTCGTCTGACGCATTGGTTTTCGGGCCGTTCACCGCTCTAACAATCGGGTTGTTCGTTGTGGGGTCTTGGCCTGTAACAAAGAGCATGAGGTCTTTGCCCGGTGTCTTGGTCTTGCCGTCCTCTGCGTAACCGTCCACTCCCTTGACAATCAGTGTGCCGTAGGGTCTGGGGATTTCAGCATCGTTGGCGAGCAACGGCAGTACAAACTGCTTGGCAGTTCCTGCGGTCACCTTGGTTGTCGTGGTCACGCTGGAGCGCGGCTCGTCAATCATGTAGTGTTCCACTTCGGGCGAGTTCACCTTTACCTTACGCGCTTTCAACATGAGCTGCATAAGCGGTGTGTCGTCACTCTTGAACTTGTAGAGTTCTTGGTCGAGGTCGCTCTGTACGAGGTTGCCCGGACCGACTCCACCTGTCGCACCTGCCACTCCGCTGACGGTAGTGGGTGCTCCCGGCACTTGGCTTGCTACACCAGCTGTGCCTGGTGCAGGGGTGGTGGTTGTAGTTCCACCTACTGGTACGTTTTCTCCGTCCATGTCTTAAAATTTTAATTTGTGAATAATGTTATTTGCTATCGGTCTGTGCGAGGTTGCCGGGGGCTATACCGCCTGTCGCGCTCGCGAGATTGCTTACTGATGCCATTGCGCCCGGCACTTGGGTTCTCAACCCTGCACTCCCGGTCGTTGGTTTTATTTTCTTGCCCTCTGGGGGAAACTTCACGACTTCTCCTTTCATGGCTACATGGCTTCGTTGGCAAGGTCAAAGATGCTCTGCGACTGCTTCTGCTGACTGGGTGCGCCTCCGTTCTTGCCGTTCAGCGGTGCTGTGCCGTCTCCCTTGTCGCGCTTACGCAATCCCTCCACAATCTTGTCGTTGCGTCCTGCCACTCGTCCCTCCTCGCCAGCGTTGGCCACATCGGCATCGTGGTTGATGGCATTCACGAACAACTCCAAGGTCTCGCGTGAGAACTTGCCCATCACTCCGTCCTTGACCACGGTAAGCATGGCGTTGGCCACCTCGTCTATCTGCTCGTCCGTCATACCGCGCTCTTCTTGGAACTGGCGCAGGGTCTCAAGCGTTGCGTCCATGTTCTTCTCATACTCTTCATCGAGCTGTTTCGATTTGGCCACACGTTCCACATACTCCTTGTTGGCCTCAGCTATCTTGTCCTGCATCTCGGGATCGTCAAGCACGTCCTTGATGTCCACTCCGAAATTCTTCACAAGACCGAGCACAGGGTCTTGGCCGTTGTGCATGTCGGCAAGGAACTGCGCACTCCTCGGGTCTGCGGCAAACATGTCGGACATGGCTTTCTCCCTGCCCTTATAGCCGTCAAGGTCGTGCTCGTATTGGTCGTAATCATCGGAAATCTGACCGTAGATTTCCTCATCGTCCTCGAACTTCTTGTCGGGGTATTTCTTTCTCAGCCGCTCCAGCTGCTGGTCGCGTCTGCTCTTAACTCCATTGTTTTCAGCCATTATCTTAACTTTCTTATGGTTGTGTAATATTCGTATGCAAAAATAGCCATATAAGAGGTGGACTGACTTTTAACTTTTGTGAGTCGGTTTAAGTACCTTTGTATAGTGTGTTTTGCCTTTTCCCCACGGCTCAAAAAGGCTTAGAAAGGCACAGTAAGGCTTATAATCTTAAACCTGTTTTATGAAATACTTTGGCAGCATATTGGATTTTACAAGGGAGCGCAATGCCGACCTTATGAGGGTGTACCACGACAGACTTGCCGAGGCAAGCATCATCGTTATGCCTGTTATCTTTCAGTTGGTGGCCGACTCTCCTGCTTCTCGTTTCTGGGTGAGCGAGGAGCGTGCGGCCATTGTCATTTCCGCTATGGCGGCAGGAAAGCCCATGCCGCGCATGAGGAGCAACAAGCGTGAGATGTTTGAGGAGATTTACCGCAGATACCTCATCATGCGTGAGGATTATCCCGACAAGTCGGTCTATGAGTTGGTTACGAAGATTGTCAACCAACCTGCGCCCAAGTTCTATCTCACACCTCGCACGGTCGGGGAGTTTATTTACCGCATAAAAAATGGATGGTATGACAACCAATACGATAGATACAGAGATTGCCGCACTGCTTGCGGAGAATGACAGGCGCAATGAAATCATGTTCGCCAAGTTCGACCCTGTCACTGGTGAGGGGTCTATTGGTAAACGTGTCCGTGTCAGCATTGCCGACTTTGCTATTCCCGTTCAGTGGTTGCCTGTTGAAATGATGAATATTCCGCTTGTCAAGAAGTTGGTCAAGGCTGGCTCTATCGACAAGTTTCTCTCGTCCGTGATGCACGTTGAGCCGAATGACGACGACTTCATCAAGGTGTCGCGCACGTTCATACGCTTGCGCTACAAGCACGACTTTCCTTTTTGGACGGCTACGCTCGTCTATATCCACAACAAGGACGCAGGGAAGGACGTGCTTTTCCGTCTGTGGTATCCGCAGCGCATCCTCGTGTCGCGCTTTGAGGCGAAACGAAAGGCAGGATTACCTATCCGTCTTATTCTCTTGAAAGCGCGTCAGTGGGGCGGCTCCACGACTGTGCAACTCTACATGGCGTGGTTGCAGTTCTTCCACAAAAAAGGTCTCAACTCACTCATCATCGCACACCAAGGCACGGCATCGGACGAAATCAAGGATATGTTCGACCTCATGATAAAGAAACACCCGGTGGAGTTCCTGCACAAGTTGGGTGAGGTCTATTCGGAGAATGAGCCTAAACTTGTCGGTGTCGGCAAGTCGGGTTCTACGTACCGTGTGCCACAACGAGACTGCAAAATTAAGGTGGGTACAGCCGAGCGTCCTAACGGTTGCCGTGGCGGTGCCTACTCGTTGGTGCATCTTTCCGAGGTGGGTCTGTGGAAAAAGACGGAGGGTAAGTCGCCCGAAGATATTGTGCGTTCCGCTTGCTCTGGTATTCTCGCACGACCTTACACGATGATTGTTATGGAAAGTACTGCTGATGGTGTTGGCACTTACTTTGATGCGGAATATACGGCCGCTGCTGACCCTACTGTCAAGTCACAGTTTGAGGCACTTTTTATTTCTTGGTTTCAGATTGAGCATTACTCGCGTCCTTTCGACTCTGCCGAAGAACTACGTGCCTTTGCCAAATGGCTTTGGGAAAACCGCAACAATGCCTACACTCCGTCCAATCGCGAGGAGAGTGGACGCTATCTGTGGTCGTTGTGGGAAAAGGGGGCTACACTGGAGGCTATTCATTGGTATATATACGAGCGTGCTGGTAAGAATGACTTTGCGGTGATGGCTGCGGAGTTTCCGTCTGACGATGTAGAGGCATTTGTTCATGCAGGTACAATGGTGTTCGACAAATATCTTGTCAAGCAGTTTGAGCCATATTGTCGCAAGTCTAAGTTTGCTGGCGAGGTGTATGCCGATGCCGACGAGGGCGAGGAGGCTCTTTCTAATCTCCGTTTCCGAGAGGACAGGCAGGGCTTACTTTCCATTTGGGCTATGCCCGAGAAGTTTGACGATTACGAGGTTACCAACCGCTACCTTACCGTAGTCGATGTGGGCGGACGCTCCAACAAGGCGGACTGGTCTGTCATCGTGGTGTTCGACCGTCTGAGCATGATTGATGGTAGCGAGCCTCCCTCTGTCGTTGCGCAGTGGTACGGCCATTGCGACATTGACCGCCTTGCATGGCGTGCCGCACAGATTGCGGCTTTCTACAACGACTCTCTGTTGGTCATCGAGTCCAACACCTTGGAGACGCACGACAAGGAGCGACAGGTGGAGGGTGGCGACCAGTCGCAGTATATCCTCAATCAGATTTCGGACATCTATCCCAATCTCTACGCTCGCAAGCAGTCGGAGGACGAGATACGCGAGGGCGCACCTCGCAAGTATGGTTTCCATACGAATGTGGCCACCAAGCCGATGATTATCTCAACCTTGGTCAAGGTCATTCGTGAGCGTCTCTATATCGAGCGTGACAAGCGGTGTCTTGACGAGTACGACACTTATGAGCGCAAGCCGAATGGCGCGTATGGTGCTATTGTCGGCAAACATGACGACTTGCTCATGACGCGTGCCATCGGTCTGCACATCTGCTACCGCGAAATGGAAATGCCCGAATTTGTGCCTATCACAAACCGCACACTCCGAAAAGACAGAAGCCCCGTCTCCGAGGCTTCCATATAAAATCAGTAAAGCCTCACAAGTCCCCTCGGCTTATATGCCTTATCCGACTTATGAGGCTTATTCTTTATTGTGGTTGCAGCATCTGCTGCGCTTGGTTCACGGCTTGCATGTTCGCTCCCTGCTGAACCTGTTGGGCAAGTTCTGGCGACATTCCGTCCGGCACTTGCCCTTGCTCCAGTTGTTCCCTCTGCGACTTGATGCTCTGCAGCAACTCGTCCGCAAATGGGAACTCTCCATGTTCAAGCAACTGCTCCACACTGATTGCCTTGGCTTGCCACAACTGCATGAGCATGTCGTTGGTCAAGGCGCGGTAGGCTGGCGTGGCGGTGCTTTCCACAATGCTTAGGTCAAACTCCACATCGCGTATCTTCCGTGGATCGTACTCCACGATGGTGGAGTTCTTTCCTGCAATGTTGAATACGCGCGGTGTGTCGTAGAACTGCTGTATGTTCTTAACGTCCTTGTATGCTCCGTCTCTGATGAATGCCGAGAACGTGTCGAGCAAGTCAAGCAGCGAGGTGGTGGCGTTCTGCGCCTGTTGGTTGTACAGGCTGGCCGACATACCCGAATAGCCGGGCTTTCCCTGCAACGCTCCGTTCACGCCCGATATGTCCTCGAAGAACTTCAGCTGCATGTTCAGCAACTCGGATATGCCTATCTGCGTGCAGTTGTTGGCTATCTGCTGCGGCAGTGCCTGTCCTGCCTTGGGCTGCTTTATCATGATGATGCCGTTGAACCTTGCCCACTCGTCTGCCACATCTTCCATCGACATGCCCTTGGGCAGACATTCTTCCGGGAACAGCAGCACGCCCTTGGCTGACGCTCGCATTATCCAGTCGTACATCGTTATCAAGCGGTTGGTGTACCGCTGCTGGTCTATCACGTTGCTCACGAATGAGTGTACCTCTCCGTCTATGAATGGGTATGCCTTGAACACATAGGGGTGGCTCTTGTGCTCGTAGGGAGTCTCGCCCTCTTCAAGTATATCACCGAATGGGGTGAGCATGTAGTAGTACCAGTATGAGTCCATGAACCACTCATAGCGGATAAGCGGCACATCGTCCTCACTCATGCCTAACTCTCGCGCCTGTTGCAGCCGCTTTTCGTTCTCGTCAAGCACAAGTGCCTTGAAGTCCTCCATATCCACTTTGAACACGTCTCCGTTGTTCACGTCATGGCAGCGCACTCTCTCCTTGCTTTCCTTGCGCCACACCTCGATTACTCTGCATCGGCTCTGGTCGTAGGGTACAAGGAAGTCGTAGTAGCCTTGCAGGGGATAGCCGAAATTGTCATACATGGCACTGAGATACGACTTGTCCTTGGCATACTTGTATATCTCGGCCAGTCGGTCATAGTCGGCCTTGCTGTGGGCAAAGCGTCCGCACAAGTCCTCAAAGCTGATGTCGTGTATCTCGCCCAAGCAACTGCAATCCCAACCTCTAAAGTCCCTCATGTTGTTGTCGATGAAGAAATTGTTGGGTTGCACATAGTCCGTCCAACAGTCCAGCTTGTTTTCTCGCCAACCGTACCACTTCCTCTGTACCACAAATCCCGATATGAGGAACTCTTCCATGCACCTTGCGTTTATCTCGGTCATGCGGTTCAACTGCATGTTGCATTGCAGCACGGTACTCATGGTTTCGCCATACCGTTGCTCGTCTCTGTCTCTTGCCGTGCAGGTCGGCTCTTTGGCTTGGCTGCGGTACACGCCAAGCACGGCTTGCACCATGCGTCTGATGAGGTTGTTCTTCAGCGGCACGTTGCCTTGTTTCTTGATGAGTTCCTCTTCCTTCATCATCTTGCCGTTCACGCATACATAGTCATCCCACTGCCTACCGTAGGTGTAGTTCTTGTTTCTCTCACGGTCTCTGCGGAATGTCTCCATCGCAAGCCAATACTGCTGTGCTTGCCACAACACCTCAAAGGCACGGTTATTGCCCATCGTGCGCCTTGCATGGCTCACGCTGTCCAATTCCTTTTGCGGCATCACACGGCTCATTCTATGTAGTTTCTTTGTTGCCATATTCATTGTGTAATTTGGGACGATGCAAATTTATATTATTACACCGTCCCTCATTGTTTAACTATTGTTGGTTCATTCTGCCGATGTCGTCAAGCAACTTGTCGCGTGTGGTGGTCATTACCCTCACAAGGCTGTCGCGCTCTTCTGCGTTCTTGCTACGCAGATACTTCTCCGTGAGCTGTTTCATGTCGTGCTTGTACCGTTTCATGCGTCCGTGCTCTCGCATATTGTACTTCTGACGGAGTTGTTTCATGCCCTCGCGGTACGCGGTTCTGTCGGTCTTTTTCAATTTCGACAACTCGGTCTGCTGCTTGCTAACCTCGTCATAGGTGGAGAGCAGCTGCTTGGTCGCCTCGGTCTCCATTCGTCCGCTCATCTTCTCCTTGGCTTTGGTAAGCACGCGGTTCTGCTGTGCGGTCTTTACGCTGTCTCGCGCCTCCTCCGAATATGCCCAGCCTGTCAGCGGTGCGCCTCTGTGTATCTTGTACTCGGCATATCGCTCGGCTATCTCGGCTGGTGTCATTTTGCTTGCCTCTGCTGCCGTTGCGCCCAACTCGTCAAAATAGATTTTGTCGGTTTGGCTCTGTGGGCAGTTGATGATGCGTGCAATGAGCAGCGCACATTCGCGTGAGGTCTCGGCATCGTCTCCGCAATAGTCCATGATGGCTACCACTGCATCGGTCAGCGATTGCGGATTGACTCCAACGCCCGACTGCACAAGCAGGTTCACTACATCGTTCATAGCGGCTACCTTGTCTTTCGGCATCTTCTGCATGATGGCGGCAAGGTCGCTTGCCAACGGCATGTCCTTTACAAGGTAACTCCAGTTGGCCTCGTTGTTCATGGCCATCTGTCCTGCCGAACTCATCACATCGCCACCTGTCAAGCCCTCAATGCTTCCAAACATGGTGTGGTTGAATACATCGTCCCACATCTTGCTCTTCTCGTCCTTGTCGTCTCCTGCAATGAGGTATGGCAGGTATGCGCCTAAGTTCCATGCAAATTGCAGTATGTAGCCGAACACGCCTACTCTTACGAGGTCACGGATAAGGCTTCTGCGGTATTCGCTCTTGGCATTGCTGTCGGCCTTGTCGGGGTCTATGCCGTCTCTGCGCATCTGCTTGGCCATATACTCCTCACTCATGGATTGGTAGCCCGGCTCAAAGCGGTGTTTGATGTTACGGATAGCATCGTACAACTGCCTTGTATATGACATGGACGAGTTGCGGAAGATGGTGAACAGCACGCTCAGCCATGAACGGTCCACTTGCATGGTGGAGAGGAATGCGCTCTCGCTTGACTGCTGTGTCTGGTTGAACAGGATTGTCGCGTCTTGCTTGGCTCGTTTCTCTGCGGTTTCCTCGTCATAGCCATAGCGAAGATATTTGTCTTTCTTCGTCTTGTACATGGCGTGTGAACCGATGGCAACGGTCAGCGCATCGACAAAGGCATTGGGCGACATACCGATGCGTGAGGCGATTTCTACCACACGGCTACGCCACATCTTCCAGTCCATCTCGCTCTTCATCAGTCGTGGGTCTCCTGCCATGCGGCTCTTCCAACGCTTTTCAAAGAGTGGCATGTTCTCCATCGACCATTTCCATGCGCCTATCGGGTTGGCGATGTTGGCGGCAAGATATACCGGGTTGCTGTCCGAAAGGTAGGCTGGCATGGAGAGGAACTGCTTCAATGCAGTGAAAACTCTGAAACTTACCTTTGCTGCCGTTACGCCCTTGGCGATGTTCACTGCTGCCTTGTCAAGCTGGGCAATCGGTGGACGGTATGCTCCTGCGGCCATGCTGCACACGTTGCGGAAATTGTTCCACAGGGTCTTGCCGCCTCCGTACACGCTCGACATGTTCATCACTTGGTTGCGGAAATGCTTGTACGAGAGCAGGGTGTTCAAGTCTCGGTTGAACTCTGCAAATGCTGCCCAACGCTCCATTTGCTGAATGTGGTCGAGTATCACGCTGAATGCGTCCGCACCCATCACGTCAAGGGCGAGATTATTGCGTCTGCGCTTGATAATGCTGCCTGTTGAGGTGGCTGGCAGGGCGGTGTCGGTGGTATCGTCGGCTACATCTACATCTTCTATTCTCGCATTGGCGAGTATCTTCAATGGGAAGTAGTTCTCTATCGCGGCCATTGACGCACCGAACATGCGCTTGTGTACCTCGTTGTACTCGTTGCGCTTTCCTACAAGGAACTCATCCTGCATCCAGTCTGCAAGTTGCAGGAAACGTGGGTCAACGAAATCCTTGATGTTCTCCACATCTTCTTCGGTGATACCCATTCTGCGTAGTTTCATGCGTCCGTCCGCCATCTTGTCAACCATATAGATGTAGAGCAGGTTGCCTTGGGTGAGTTCGTGGTCTTTCCGCTCGCCTCCGTCCCAGAATGTAACGGTTGCCTTGGGCATCTTGCGCTCCATGGCAAAGAGGTCGCCCCATTTCATGTTCTTGCCGAACACTTCGCTCACTTTCTCGTCAAGGTTTTTCAAGGCGTTCTGATAGCCTTTGTACTCTCTCTCGGTGGCATCAACCCAACCGCGCATATAGCGGTTCCAAAGGTAGCCCTCACCGTTCACGCTCTTCTTGCCGAACATTCGCAGCATCTGATCAAACGTGCCTAATGGTGCAAGCAGGAAACGTACTGCGCTGTTGTTGGCTATCTTCTGCACCTTGTCCTCCTTGTGGTGTTCGTCTGTCGGACGGCCTACCATGTCGGAGTTTGCATTGTGGTGGATTGCCTCCACACGCTGTTTCTCTGCCTCGCGCCATTGCTTGGCTCGCTCTACACTGCCGCCCAACACGCTGCCTACTTGCTCCACAATGGAACGGTAGGCTTCGGCTCGCTCTATCTTATTCTGACGAATGGCATCATTGGTCGCTGCCAAATATTCGTTGTAGGCATCTTTTTCCATCATGCCAGCGTCCAAATCTTCCTTGGCTTGCTTGATGCTGTCGCGCAATGCCTTTTCTTCGGCTTTGCTGTCGGTGATGTCCTCGGCAAACTGGTGGGCAAGCAACAGACCGCTGTACTCCAAAGCAGCTTCATCGGCCACGGCTTGGTCATCGCTGCCCATGCGGTTCAATGCCTCGGCAATGCGCTCCTCGATGTCGGCCTTTGGCAGGGAAGTGGCTTTCCTTACCACCTGTGCAATGGTCTGTCCGTCTGGGTCAAGCTGCCCTTGCACCTCGATGCCTCGTGCATCTACACGGCTACCACGGGTGGAGAGCAGTCTGCCGAGCATATTTGCACCCATGCGCAACTGGTTATCTACCATAATGTCCATAACCTTGGCCACTTGGTTGCTGGTGTCCTGCTTGCCGTGGGCGTTGTTCACTGCCGAGAGTATGCGCTTGGTCTCGTACTTGCTCAAATCATCGAGCAGTCCGTTGTCAAGCAGCACCTTGGCAAGGTCGGTGATGCTCTTCACGGTCGAAAGGTCATACTCTCTCTGACGTGCCATCGCCTGACGCAGTTTGTTCAAGTTGCCGCCAATGGCTTTCATCGCCTCTTGCTTGGCTTGCCAGTTGTCGGCATTGGCTTGGCTCGCTGCAATCTTCATCTGCGTAATGGTCTCGTCAAGTCCCATGTCGCCATCGCGGAACATAATGCCATTATCTGCAACATTTTCGTCTGAAACTTTGGGGTTTACAAAATCTTTGACTACCTTTGTCGCAGTATCAAGGACTTGCTTGTCTATTTCCTGCTGAACCGGTTGTGACGCTGAGGAGAGATAAGCGAGTCCTTTTTCTTTATCTACCCACTTCAATGTCTTGTTGTTTGCAATCGGTTCTACAATATTCTTGAACTCTCTGCCGTGGAACGAGCGCACATCATTCACTTCGAGATATTCCGCACCTTGCTGTATCTGTCGTTTTAATTCGATAGCCACACATACGTTTTTGCCGTTGCGGTCTCTCATGTCTGTAAGCACACCAATAGTGTCCTCGCTACGTTGGAACACGAATATAGGCGAAGATAAGTGCTGTGGCATATTCATGATGGCAGACACATCAACTTCATGTTTCTTCTCTGAACCTTTCTTTATTACACGCTGACGCATAACGATTGGTAAGTTTGGCAAGAACGCACGCATTACACCTTGCGGTCTGCCAAGATGCAGCATTTCGTTCTTATCCATTTCGCCATTCTGATAGCGTGTGAGTTCATGGTTGAAACGCTCGTTGGCGGTCTGTTTCTCACGTTCACCATCGCTGAACTTCGTCTCACCAAACCCTGTTTTTCTTCGCATTACCTCGGTGTCGGCTGCATCGAACACATCGAGCTTGCCTCCGTTCTTCTTGCGCTTGTATGCTTCGTGCAGGACAAACGCCCATTCCTTATCACCCCATTTCTTCTTGCCAGGGATTTTCAATCCGTCAAGCAACTTTTGAAGGGCTTTTTGGAGCATGGACTTCAACTTGCCCCAGAACGTAAGTTCCTCGGCACTCATTTTCTCAAAGCCTTTCTCACCGATGCGCCCTGCAAGGTCTGCTCCGTATTCCTCCGTGGCATCACGTTTGAACTGCTCGCGCTTCTTGCTTGCCTCGGCATGAGCCTCTGCCATGTCCGCATAGTAGGAGGCGTTGCTGTCCTCGCCATTGGCTTCATGCTCCTTGCGCTTCTTCTCGCGGAGTCGGTCCACCTCTGCATCGTACATCTTCTGCGCATTGCGGTCAATGATGTTCCGTATCTCGTCTTTCGACACGTTGTAGAGTTCATCAAGAGCATTGTTCAGTTTCTCCTCTTCGGGGAACAGCACACGCAGTCCGTCATGCCCCACAACCTCATGGATAAACGTGTTCTCCACATCTGCCATGTTGGCATTGTTAGGCACAACGATGGTAACTTCACCAGTCAAAGGATTAAAGCTGCCTTTCATTCTGCGCTGGCGTGTACTCGGCAATGCGGCCACTTCCTCGTCCGTGCGGATAATGCGCACAGGTGTATGGAGCCGCTCTGCCAACTCGTTCACACGCTCTGCCATCGCATTGTTCATGGCCTCCTTGGGTTCGCCCACCCACTTGCCGGACATCTTGGCGTTGATGCGTGCAATGTCCTCGTTGGTCATGAATGGGGCGTGTCCCTCTCGTCCGGGGATAACATCACGGTTCTCCATATTCTGCCTGTCAAGTGCAAGGCTCTCTTCGGGAGTGAGTTCCTTGCCGTCCAACTCAAAGCGGTAGCCCATCTTCTCCAACTCCCTGCGCACCTGCGGTACAAAGCGGTTATAGTCGCGGTGGCTCTTCAATGCCTCACGCTTGCCGGGGTGTTTCTTCCAATACTCGTCAATGAGTTTGGCTTCTTCCTCGCGAGTGAGCACTTTGTCTATCTTGCTCCAGCGTGAGAGGTAGAGCGTGCGGCCGTTGTTCCACTGATGCGCTCCTGTGGGCAGTAGGGCATAGTCGGCATGGAATGGTTCGTCAATCTCCGATTTCGGAATGAGGCTGCGCACCACAACAAGGTTCGGACGCTTGTACGCCTCGCCAAACTGGGTGTTCAGCGGTGTCTCGATGGCATGGTCGTAGGGGTCGTATCCCGCCCACAAGCCTTTGTCCTCGGGGTTTTTCTTCAAGAAGTATTGCAACTGTGCGTCCTTGGTCTTGGGTTTCACGAACTTCAATCCGTCATTTATCTGCAACTCTGTGGTTTTCTTGCCATCTACCATGATGTAGCCGTTCTTGTTGAGTTCGTCCAATTGCCGCTGTTGCTCGTCAGTGAGTTTTATCTGCGGTGGGTTGGAGTAGTTCCACTTCTGCCCCTGCAAGGTTCTCCGCTCGCCTGTCTCCGCATCGGTAAACGCCATAGGCGAACCGAGTGCATCATCCTCAAAGGCTTGCACGTTGCGATATACTGGCACAAGCTCGCTGTCGGGCAACGACTCCAATTCCTGCGCCTTTGGATCATCGTCCTCAAGCAAACGGAACTTGGTCTTGTCTTCCGTTGTATCGTCCTCATCGTCTGTGACAATATCGGTTGCTGCCTCCACACTTGCGTCCATCTCGGCATACTTCTTTTCCTTTTCTGCCAACTCCTGTTTCATGGCCTCGGTGTATTCCTCCAACTGACGCTCGGCTTCTTCGAGTTCCTTGCCGAATTCAAACGGCTTGCCCTCGCGCTGCTTCATCTGCTCCAACTCCGATTTGCCACGTTTCGCCATGCGTGTGGCTATGTCAAACCGTTCTGCGAAGTCTTTGCCAGTGATGACATTCTCGGTTATGTCCTCCACTGCATTGCGCAACAGCGACTGCTTGACAGGTATGTCCGTCAGTCCGAGTTCGGGGCATGAGTAGGTCATTTTGCGGTGTACCTCGGCAAAGAGCGAACCGCCATTGTTCACCGTCTCGCGCGACATCTCGGTCTTGATAACGAAGTCATAACCGCCCAACGACAGGGTGAGCGTGTTGGTCTGTGCAGAGTTGCCGGGGTTCTCTTTCATGGCCTTTACCGCATCGAGGATTTTCTTGTTGTGTTCCTTGATGAAGTCGGACATGGCATCAACAGAACCGAATTTCTGTTTGCCTACGGTTATCTCCGTAAACTTGCCATCGGGGAAAGCCTTTTGCACGGCAAGCAGGTGGGCATTGGCTTCCTCGGCACGCTGCTCTGCCGTCTTTATCTTTCCCTCCAACTTGGGTTTGGCATTGTGGATATAGGTCTGGTCGGCCTCCCACTGCCTCCTGCGGCTCTCGTACTTGCGCACGTTCTTCTCCGCGTTGTTCTTCAGCAGGGCATACTCACTGCCCGAAAGCTGCGCCACGGTATCACCGAACACATCTTCTTCCTCTTCAAGCACACGGTTGTTCATGCTGTCCTGCATGAGGCGGTCGCCCTCCATCACGCTGTCGGCAATCGCTCCCTTGGTTTTCAGTCGTTGGTATGCGGTCACGTCAAGGCTGTCCTCCACGCCAAAGCGAAGAACACGGACAGGCTTGCCCCATTTCTTGTGCAGGTTGCCTTGTCTGAGGATACGTCCGTTGCGCTGCGTGTAGTCCATCGGTCTGTTGGGTGCGTCAAGGTGGATAAGGGTGTGCAGACGCTCCTGAATGTTCACGCCTGTACCGAGTGTGGCGGTACTGCCGAGTACCACACGCACCTCGCCACGGTTCACCTTGTCGAAGATGTCGAGTTTCTGCTTTATCTTCATACCTGCTTTCATCACAACCACCTCATTGGCTGGCACACCCTGCTCAACGAGTTTCCGCTTGATGTCCTCATACAGGTTGAAACCACTGCGCTTGTTCTCGTAGCTGTCGGCAAAGATGGCCACCGTTCCCTTGTAGTCGTCCGTCTCTTTCAACGAGCGCAGGGTTTGGCGCACGGCCTCGTTGGTCTTGCTTCTTGGGTCGTCCTCAGCATCCACCTGTACCAACCGTGCATCGACAGCCGCTCTTTGCGCTATGCCGTACATGGTGAGAGGAATGCTGCTGTTCGCCTTCTTCTCCTTGCCGCTCATTTCGTCAAAGCGTTTAAGTTCATCGCGCACATACTTCATCACACTGCGCAGGGCGCGCGTCTGTGGCAGATAGATGTCCTGTGCCTTGCCGCCCTCCATTTCGGGTATCTTCTTCACCAATTCGATTTGGTTCTTGGTCAGTGCGGTGTCTGAAACACTTGACCAGATACGCACCAGTTCGGGCATATTCGTATATCCTGCAAAGCGGTTCACTTCCTCAAACCTACCACTTGTCTTGAATTCGGGCATCTGCTGTATGTTGCCGAAGTTGCGCACAAAGTCGTCAAAGTAGTAGATGCCGTACTCCTTCATGGTGTCCTTGGGCATGAGGTAGCGCATGAAAGTCCATATCTCTGCGGCTGTGTTGCTGATAGGCGTACCAGTGGCAAAGATGACGTTACGTCCGTTGTTCTTCTCCAACACGGCCTGTGTCTTTAGATACACGCCTTGCGACTTCTTGCTGTACGATGGGTCAACGCCTTTCACTCCGCGCTGCATGGCAGTGGCAAAGCCGAGGTGCTTGTATTCGTGCGCCTCGTCAATGAGCAGTGCGTCAATGCCCATATCGTCAAAGTTCTCCACATCGTCCGTCCTGCGGTCGAGCATTTCCTGTGCCTTGACTGCCGCATTCTGCTTGGCCACGGCTTTCTTCTTCTCGTTGTTGGCGGTGCGTTTCTTCGATATGTCGTCCGACAATGCAGCCATTTCCGCTTGCAGGTCGGCCAACTCCTTTTCGGCACGTCTCGTTATCGGGTCTCTGCCGCTGGAGTCAGCCTGTCGCATCTGTTCAAGCACAAGCATTTTCTCGTCTATCTTGTCTTGGATGAACTGCATCTGCCGCTCATCGCTGTCGGGGATTTTATCCAATGTACTTTGGGGAATGATTACCATGTCCCAATCATTGTACTTTATCTTGGCGTAGAAGTTCTTTCGTCCCTCCGCATTGCGGTCATTATCATCAAGCACAAGCACCTTGGCATTTGGGTAGAGTTCCTTGGCCGAGGCTGCAAACTGGCCTACGGTGGCATTCTGTACCACAATCATAGGCTTATGTGCCGTGCCGAGTCTGCGCATCTCCATTGCTGTGGAGATTAGGGTGAATGTCTTGCCTGTGCCTACCTCATGGGCGAGCAACAGCGGCTGCATGGTGCCGCGCACGATAGCCTTGCCTTGGTGTGGGCGCATCTTGAACTTGTGGGTAGCACCACCGAAGTATTCGGGTACGAAGTCATCGGGGATGCTCATTGGCACATAGTTGTTGAAGCGGTCGTTATACTCCTGCTCCATGCGTGCCGACAAGTCCGCATCGCTCTGCATCTTCTGTCGTGCCCAATCCTTGAAGTCCTGCCGTATCTCGTCAATCTTGGCGGCACACGCTGATGTGGCCTCTCGGTCGGTGATGGTTTCTGTTGAGCCGTCATAGTGTTTCTCTGTCCGTGATACTACTATCGTCTTGTTTTGGATAGCGGCCTCGATGAGTTCGTGTCCCATGACGGTTTTCTTCAGCATCTCGCTCACCACACCCATAGCACGGTTCTTCTCTCCGCTCACATCGTAGGACAGTTCTTTCATGAACCATGTGCCACCTGCTGCCGTAAACTGCACGTCTATGTCGGTGCGGTCTTTCACATACTCGTTATAGAGTTTGGGGTCAAGCCATGACGAGCCGAGCGTGAAGTCTATCAAGTGGGCAGGGATATTCATCGGCACGACTTCCTGCAATGCCTTGATGTTCTTGTCATACTCGCCATTCTCGTTGTTGGCCTCTGCCTGTTTCAGTTTCTCGCGCACATTGCCGCTCAGATACTGATACGACACTTCCATCTGACGTGAGGTTGGGTCTTCAAAGCCAAGGCCGCTTTCGATGATTTCACGTTTCACCGCATCCTCGCCCATACCGAGCTGCCCGGCAATGTAGGGTACATCAATGCGTCCGTTCTTGAACATGCTCACAACAACTCCGTCCTTGACGTTTTCGGGATGCGGCTCGTTCTCTTTCTCCACGACACGGCCTTTCATCACGTCTGCCTTGTCGTAGGTCTTGACAACACCGCCCTTACCGTCTCCCTGCTCGTTGTACACTTCCAACGAGAACACGTTAGGATAGTCCACATCGTTGCGCAGCCATGCCAACTGGTTGTTCTTGGTGAAGTGGCCGTAGGTGTTCACAAAGTTGTCGTATGCCTTGTTGAGTTTGTCTATCAGCGGTTGCAGCCCTGCATCGCCCTCGTTCTCGGTCTGATACTTCATCACATCGGTCAACGCGGTCTTGATGGTTGAATAGGCGGTGAAACACTCCTGCTTGGTGTGTCCCTTTATCTTCTTGTCGTTCACATCAAGCGGATAGTAGCCGCCAAAGCCAGCGGTTACGAGTTTGCCGTCTTTCAGATACATCTCGCCCAATCGCTTGCCGTCTGCCGAGGCATCATTTACATAAGATGTCTTGTGGCTGTCTGTGGTCTCCACACTGCCGCGTTCTTCTTCCTTGAACGACTGCACGAAGTCCGTCAGCATCTTGCCTTGGTCTTTGCCGCTTACCGGGTAGAGTCCCTTGCTCGTTGGTCTGAACGTGTCGCCCTCCTCAAAGGCAAAGCGCATTTCTCCTGCCATGTGGTCGGGGTACTCGATGAAATACTTGTTGTAGTCCATTGAGAGCGGCTTGGCCTTGCGTGCGCCTGGCTCTTGGTATTCTGCTGTGCGCTCTCCGCTGATGGTGCTTACGTCTATGGCGTTGGCAGACTTCTGACCATTTACGCGCTTGCGGATAACGATGATGTCCGAGGTTACGGTAGTGCCGCCAAAGGTCTTGTTGTTCATGCGGAATGCTCCGATGAAGTCCGAACCTCCCTCGTTCACCACCCAGTCACGCAGTGCCTTGCTGTTGTCGAGTGTGCCGTTTGAGGATATGAAGATACCTAAACCGCCCTCGCGCAACTTGCGCACGTTCTTGGCAATGCAGAAGTCATGGATATTGTGGAACTTCTTTGAGAGGTCGCTGTCGCCTGTGGTATCGTTCACGCGCAACCCGGTAACGAATGGCACATTGGTGATGGCCAAGTCCACACTGCCATTGGGTATGCGTGTCTGCTCAAAGCCTTGTATATCCACCTTGGCATCGGGATAGAGCAATGAGAGAATGCCGCCCGATGTGCCGTCTATCTCGATGGCGTGAATGTCGCTGCGCTCGTTCATGTCGGTAGGCATCTGGCCGAGGATATTGCCGATACCTGCCGAACCCTCCAAAATGTTGCCGCCCTTGAAACCGAGTTTTCCTGCAATGTCCCAAAGGGTATCGACAACATAGGCAGGGGTGTAGTATGCGCTGTTGGCACTCATCACGGCTTGCTCGTAGGCTTTCTCACCAAGCAACTCGCGTATTTTCTTGTTGCGCTCACGCTGTTTCCAGTCGTAGCCTCCGTCACTGAAAGCGGCTCCAAGTCCGCCCCAACCGCTGAATTGTCTGAGCACACTCATCTGCTCGGGAGTGGCTGTCTCACCGCTCTCAAGTAATTCGTGTGCCAACTCAATGGCCTTGATATTGGCTTCTATGCGTCCACCTACTGATGTAGGGGCATGGTCTGCACCGCGTTCCGAATGGTTGTTGCGCGTGTTCTTAGGCTCTGTCAGTCCATGAAGTCCAGCGGACTCAGCCCGATTTGCGCCAGTGCTTTGTCCTCCTCGTCCTCTGTCAGGTCTTCCACTTTCTTGTGCAGCTGCTTTGCGAGTTGTGCTTTCGCCTCCTCGAAGTCCTTGCTGTTGTCCACGATTGTCGGTCGGCACTGCTTCGGTGCGTACCGCATCATCATTTCGTTGTAATCCATTTTCTTCTTTCGGTTCATCGAACAGCCCAGCAAACAAATTGCCCACCTGCTGCTCTGGTTTAACTTTCTTCTTCGATGCCTTTTTCTTCATCGCTGGTTTCGGCTGCTCTGTCGATGCTGGAGTAGTGGTAGGCTCTGATGCAGCCTTGGCCGCTTTCTTCTCGCGTGCTTCCTTGGCAATGCGTTCCGCCTTTTGGAAAATGTCCTCATTCTGTGGCTCGGTTTGTGCCTTGTGCCGCAACTGGTCGGGGTGGGCATTTACCCACATGACAGGTGCTTGGCCTGTGTCTATGCGTATGCCATCCAACTCGTTAGGCTGTGCCACTACCGCATCATGCCATGTATTGCCATCGGGAGAATACTGCACTTTGTCGCCTACCTTGTATTCTCCCTCTTTGGTATTGCTGCGCTCGGGGATATACTTGTATGTGGCACGCTGCACATTCTTCAGCAAGTCGTCATAGGTAACATCTTCTGCAAACCACATGTTTTGTCCGTAGCGGTCGTTACCGCTTGCGTTCGGGTTCTCCACACGGCACATGATACCTGTCACTTCAAGATTATCACCTCTTCTGTCTGTATCGCCCTTATCGAAAGCTGGTTCAAGTTGGATATTCACATACAACTCCCTGCCCTCGGCCAACGGCAAGTGTATGGTTACATCGCCTCCTGCCGGGGCAATGTTCGCTACTGCCAACGGCTTTGCCTTGCGGTTGCCTTTCTTGTCGGTCTTGTCGGAATGGGTAGCCTCGTACAGGTCAAGTCCGAGGTCGTCCACCAACTGCCCAGCAAGTCTGGCGGCATCGTTCACTGCTTTCTTCTCGGCATTGCGCATATAACCGTATGCCTCGTTGAAGTCTTTCTCCACATGGTCGGCCTCATAGTAGCCAAGCAGGGCAAGCTGTTCGTTCACCTCTTCGAGACTGTCATCTACTCTCTCTGCGGCTGCGCTGAGTTCGTGTCTGTCGCTTGAAGTTTCTGCGAGAGTTTCTGCTTCGCTTGCAGTAGCCTCTGCTTTTTCTGCAACAGCAGCTGTATCTGCTTCTGTTTGCTTGTCAGTTTCTTTTCGTTGCTCATTTCTTATTGCTTTGAGTTCATTATTCGCTTTGTCGGCTGCGGCCTGTGCCTTGCTCTCCTCAACAATCATGTCGGCTTGGGCAAGCACGTCCTTGTGCGGCTTGTCGAAGTTCTCCACGTCAAAGGCTTTCACCTCTTCGTAGGGAGTGAGGACGTACTTGTCGTAACCGGGTACATACTCCAGTCCGCCATAGAATGCCTTTAGCCACGGACGCACCTTGTCACCAAGTGCCTTGACCATCATGGAGGCGTAGTCTCCAAACGACTCATTGCCGCGCTCCACCATAGCCATTGCCAGACGCTGGCCTACCGACATGAGTTTCTGACGCTGTTCTGCGGTCAGTTCATCGGGATCACGGAACTTTAACCCTGCATCGCCCTCGTCAGCACCAATGCCGAGAATGTCGCGAATGTCGTTCATCAGTCCGTTCATCTCCTCGTCACTCACCTCATACTTAGGCTTTTCTGCCTCCTTGGTCGGCTGTTTGGGTTCTTCCTTGGTTGGCTCTGTCGGCTTTTGTTCTGTCACATCGGCCACCTCAACCTTGTTGGCAGGTTCCTTAGCCGTGGCTTTCTTCCGTGTTGCAGGTTTCTTCGGCTCTACGGCATCGCGCATTTCCTGCGCTGTCAGCGGCTGATTGTCTGCCACAGCATCATCATCGTCCACCATTTCAGCAGCCTTGCGTGCGTCCTCCTCGCTGCGGAACATCCAGCCTCCGCTCTCGCGGTCTTTCCAACCTCTTGCAGGAGAAAAGCGTCCCTCGCCAAGTCGCTCCTTGGCAAACTCCTTGACGGCTCGCTCTTGGTCGGCTGTCAGTTCATCATTGAAAGTAAGCAATGACACATCGCTCGTCTTACCTTTCTTATTAGTATAGGTGGCAGGAGTGATGGTGTAGGCTGCATTGTTTGCGTTGTCGGTAGGTACTGCCGCCTCTTCCTTTGCATGAGTATTGGCCACGGTTTCTTTCTTCACCCCTGCATACTCCGCAAACGGCTTGGTCTTGCGGTGGCTGCTGTCTATCCACTTCTCGAAATCTTCGAGGTTCGTTGCAGACACTACAATCCTGCGCCCATCTTCCCAACCTTTCTCATAGTTGGCGAGATAGTCGCTCTTTGCCTCGTCAATGTCGTTAAAGCCAAGCATCACCTTGTGCTCGTCAAACGTGCCATCGGGGTTGTACTGGTCCACCACATATACCTTGCGTCCGTTCCAACCGTCAATATCATTGGAGAGGAACACATCTATGTGGTCTCCGTCCACGCCCACTGCACCACGAATGTAGCCGTAAGTGTTGTTCATCTTGCTTTCCCATTGTTTGCCGTTGGCATCCGTGCCTTTGCGCACACTGCCCTCTGGCTGCTCAATGGTAATGTCGAACGTGCCGACCTGCACATGACCTTTCTTGTAGTTGCCGGCCTCTTTCTGTGCCTCGGTGGGTTCGGTGTTCACATCGGCTGATGCGGTCTTTATCTTGGCTGACAACGGCTGCTCCGCTCCGTCAAGGTGTTTGACAACCTCTTGGAGGTCGCCAAACTGCTTGCCGTCCACCTCATAGTAAGTACCGGGATAGTTCTTGCTCTCGTCTGGAGCGTCCACTTTGATTACTTCCTTGCCGTCAATGAGGAGTTTCTGCTTGTAGATGTCGCCATTTGCGCTTGACTCTGTCCACTCCTCATCGGTTTCGGTAATGCGCTTGCGCAATGCCTCTTCCTCTGCCTCGGCAAGTGTGTCAGTATTTGGTTCTTCTGCCTGTGGAGTATTATCCTGCTTGGCAGGTTCGGTCTCGGCTACTGCTGGCTGTTGAGGCTCTGCACTGCGTTGTACAGCATCCGCAGTTTGTTCAGTTGCCTCGTTTCCCCCACGCTGTTCTGCCTCGGCTTCTGCGGTGCGCTTGCGTTCTGCAATGGCTGCATCGACGAGGGCTTGTTGTTCTCTTGGTGTTGCATTTCTGAATAATTCATTTACGTCATTAAGTATTTGTTCCTTGGAACGTACATCGCCAGTAAACATATCCAACTGACCACCAGCTGGAGCTACTGCGGCACTATTATAGGTAGAGAGTACTCTGCGCAGGTCACTTGGCTTACCGCTGTTCAGTATGTCGGCAAGCATCAATACCGTGCCGTCCGTCACTCGGCTGTCTCCGTATTCATCATCAAACAGACCTTGCTCCCTGCCGAATGGCGACACAGGCATTCCGTCCTTGAAGATGTCGGGGTGTGCGCTCTTGGCTCTTGCCACGAGGTCAACGGCTGCACCCAACTCATTGCTTAGGTCGTAGCCACTTTTGGCGAGTGTGCGGTTATGGGCTATCTCGTTCAAGCCCATAATGACCGACTGGCGCAATGTGGGTGTACTGATGATATGGCGCACGGCATCGGGCGAAGTCTGAAAGACCTTGCCTATAAGCGTGTTCTCGATAAGTTCCTTTCCTGCTGCCGACAACGAATTGCCTGTGCGCATTTCGGGCAGCTGCATCTCGTTGATGACTCCTGCACCGAGCAACTGACTGATAGCCGAAGATACTGCCTTGTCGTCTGCGTAGTAGTCTGAAAGGCGGTCAAAGCGGCTTATGTCATTGGTGATGCTCGTGAAAACATTGTCGGGGACAATCTTGCCGAGTTTCACCGCGTGCTCTGGCTTGCTCTGTTTCTTCTGCTGTTCAGCGTTGAAACGTGCGAATGTGGTTGCATCGTAGGGCAGTTGCTCGTCCGGGACAAACACCACACGCGGATGTTTCATACCGTCTATCTGCTCGGGAGTGAAACCGTACATCTGTCCGAACTCGCGCAGATGGTCGATATACGCCTTGTCTGTTCCCTGCTGAGCTGCAATGTCGCCCGACATGGTGCGGTTGTTGCCCGAAAGCACTACACCGTCCTTGCTCACGATGACAGGCGACTGCAAGGCGCGGCTGTCGTAATTGTTGGCAATGTCCCTCACTATCCGCTGTGCGTCCGTGTCGCGCTTGTAGTCGCGGTCGTTCACGCTCTCTCCGTTCTCGTCAATGGGGAAACCCTCGGTCGGTTCAAAGGCGTTGTTGATGTCGTGGCTTGCTGACGCGGCTCCTGCCTCGGTGAGGACGTAATGCCCACGAATGGTAGAACCGTCCGCAAGGGTGAGTGCGTTGGGATTGCCCTCCACCTTGGCGGCACCGTTCCACTTGGCCTTTATCTTCGGGTTCACGGCATGAGTGCCTACCTCGGCTTGCTCGGCAGCTTTCTGTGCCGCAATGCGTTTCTGCTCCCCGACCTGCGCCACGGCTGCATCGTGCATCTGCTTGTCGCGCTCACGTTGCTCTGCCTCACGCTGTTCACGAATTGCACGCTTACGCTCGTTCATAAGGGCGTAAATCCTCGACCATGCGCCCAGTGTCTCCTCTGCCTCCGCCACTTGTGCGTTGTACTGCTCCATGGCGGCATTGTAGTTGGCATCGGCCTCCTGCTGTGCCTTGACCATCGCCATAGGCGAACCTTTGAGGGACGGTGCTTTCTTGGTCGGCTGTTTCTTCTTCAGCGCATCGAGTGTCTTTTGCGCTTGCTCCACCTGCGCATTGACAATGGCGGTGGTGTTGGCCTCGTTGCCGCCTGTAACCTCGTTGAGCGCGTCAAGGGCAGTCTCCTTGTCGGCCTTCTCAAACATGGGTTCGCCAGTCTCCTCATTAAGAGGAACACGCTCCAGTGCAGTCGGCTGGCGGTTGGCCTCTTTCCACTGCACGCCTTGCGCTTCAAGTTGGTGCTGGGCAAGCTCATTTCCTCCACGCGCCATCTGTACAAGTTCTTCAGTTGTCGGAGAGGCAGGAGCAACAACATCATTGTCTTGCGGTGCGGAATTATCTGAAGCCTCCTCGGTCGCATCCGCATCTTCGGCATATTCTCTCGTCCATACCGGATTACCATCCGCATCATTAATGCTCTCGACCATATTCTCAAACTCCTCGACAGGGATAATCTGCACACGCTTTCCGTTTAACGGCTCGTCTGTGCGTATCTCTACACCGTCATCGCTGATATTCTGCACCTCGCCATGAACGTTTGCACCATCACCGTCAAGGAGTGTAAAGGTGTCATTCACGCCATATTGTACACCCTCGAGCGTTTTTTGTACACTTTCGCCATCATTCTGTACATTTTCATCCGATTTTGGTACGCTTTCACCATTTTCCATACCACCAAGCACGGCCTCATGCTCAGCTTGAATGTTGGCATAAGCCTCGTCAAGTTCGGCTTGTGGGTCAATGGCATCACCGAGATTGAAGATTTGGTCGGGACTGGTAAACTTGTATTCGCCTGTCTCGGCATCGCATATCACAATGCTTTGGTCGGAGTTCTGTGTGTCTATGCCTGTACCATCGGGAAGTACTGCGACATTACCTTTTACAATGTACACAGGCTTGTCGTCCACCTTCATGGTAGCTGGTTGCACCATGCCGTTGTCCTTGTGGGTGTGTCGCTCCACATTGGCGGCTACCTCCCTGCGCTTATTCTCCATCGCATCGTTGGACGCATCCTGCACACCGTCCATCGCTGCCTTGGCATTGATGTAGTAGAGTACCGCATTCTGCTGGTCTTCCGTCAGTTCGGGGTCGTTGGCCAATGCCCACGGATTATCCTGCATCTCGGCCATGCGCATTTCTGCGTCCGTGCCGAAAGCGTCCTCACATTCCTGCAAGGCTTCTTTCATGCGAATGGATATGGCATCAATATCGGCTTTCGCGTCCGCGTCTCCTTGCTCCATTTTGTCCCACAACAGGCGAGACTGGTCGTAAACGGCTGAGGCTCCTGCCTCCTCGTCCGACATGGGTTGCTCGGCTTCCTTGCTTTGCTCCGGGAACAACCGCTCTATGTAGTCCTGCACAGCAGCCTTTTCAGGGTCAGTACGCTTGCTCGGCTCTTTTTTGATGGCCGCGTCCACATCTACGCCTGTCTCTTCCTTGATGGCTGCACGGATAGCCTCTGGACGTTCTGCGTCTGCCATGCCTCTGTTCTCTTCCATGAACTTGTCAATGGCATCGACCATCTGCCCATAGTTGGCGATTGCGTCCTTGTCGCCCTCCTTTGCAGCTTGGTAGTTGCGCTTGACGGTTTCGGGGTCAGCACCGGGGGCAACGGCTTCAACAGCTGCGTCCCACACCTTGTTGTCGGCTTTAGCCTCGGTGTAACGCTCACCTACATCAACGCTGTTGAGTTCGGCCTGTCGCATGATTTTGTCCTGCTCCCTCTTGGCTGATGCCTCGTCTGCAAAGCGTCTGTTCGTTACGACCTCGCCATTGGCTGTAACGGACTTCACGAAGATATTGCCGTGTTCGTCCTTTTCGGTGGTGTACCCGGTAACAGTACCCATCGGCAACTGATGCCCGGTGAGGATATAATATGCCTTGGCTCTTGCGCTCTGGCTCACATTCGGGTCTTGCATGAGGCGTTCCATAGTCTCGTAACCGTCAAACTCGGGGTGGTTCTTCAGCCATTGTCTGCCCAAATCCTCAACATCGGCCTCGGGAATGTCAAGATACATTACCTTTCCGTCCGTGCTCTTGGGTCTTGCTTTGGCTTTGGGCTGCTGTTTTGGTGTACGTGTGAAGAGTGCCGCAAGGTCGCCATAACCGTACTTCTGCAATTCCTCTCGTTCCTCCTTGGTGAAAGCCATGTCACGCGGACTTGCGTCCACCTGCTTGCGTAGTCTCTCAACAAAGTTCATGCGGTTATGGTTACGCTCCTGCATGGTCTTAGGGTCGGCAATAGGTCGCAGCCCTGCAATGACACGAGGGGCAGACTTTATCATGTGCTGTCCCTTGAAGCCTATCATCATGGCCATGTTGTCCGTCCACACGTCCATGGCATCGCCATCACCGCTAATCCATTCGGGAATGGAGAATATTGTACCCTCGGCCACAGTCGATGTGGCAAGTTCTCCTGCACGGATACCCACCTTACCTGCCGTGTTCGATGTTGCCTTTACCCATTTGTCAGCCACATTGCCCAACAAAGGCGACACCGTACCCGTTACCGAGCCAAGCAATGTGCCGTGCAGGGACGATTTCAGCACGTCGCCTGCGGAATATCCCTCGTTCTCACCTGTCTCTTGGTTGATGTGTCCGCCATGCAGCCACTGGCTTTCGCCCTCCTTGATGCCCTCGTATGCGCCAAGGTTCCCGGCACCTCCTGCCACACCAGCCACGACACGCCCGGTCAGCGTATTGCCGAACAGACGTGCGCCCACATTGGTGGCTGCTTTCTTTGCAACAATGCGTCCTCCTATGTTGAGTGCCATCTTGCCGCCAAATGAGCCGATACCGCCCGAAATATAAGTGGTAGGGTCGAACATCATTCCAGTTACAGTACCACCAATCTGCGCCCAACGGTGGTTCTTGCCATAGTCGCTCATCGCTTGCTCGTATGCGGCCATGTCGCCTGTCGTTCCAGCCTCGCTCCGTGCCAGTCCCTTGTTGATAGTGCGTAATAGGTTCATGTCGGCTGCGGTCTTGGCGAAGAACTCCAAGGTGCTCTTGGGCGTGTTCTTTGCCACGGCATACTTGTACACGGCATTGTCAGACAACTGACGAGCCATAGCCGATGCCGAGTTCTGCAACTGCTGTTCGCTTGCGGTTGGGTATTGCTTTTTCAGCTGCGCATAGCATGATGCCGTCATCTGCTTGCCTACACGTCCCCACGCATTGTCCATCATCTTCTGCAGGTCAAAGCGCGTAAGGCGCGACACCTCATTCTTGTGTGAGTTGGTGGCTGCATCGACAATGTGCATCTCACGCCCTCCATGAAGCCACGGATTGCCGCTGTACACGTCCTCCGCATTTTTGTTGCGGTCGGCTGCATACTTAGCCTCTGCCTCTTTCCACAAGGCTGCAACGGCTGCACTGGCTGGCTTCTGAGCGTCGTTCACCTGCTGGTCGTTCATATTGAGGCCAAGAGGCTCACTTGCAGCCTTGCGATAACGGAAGCTTTCTGCATCAGCCAACGCCTTGCTGCTGTATCGGTTGCCAGTCGGTGTGATGTAGGTCTGCTCGAACTTCTTTGTACGTGGATTGTACTTCACACCACCTTTCTTTGTCTGACCGAAGCCAAGCCCGAACCCATACTGCTTCATGTTCTTCATGCGCTCGTTGTTGTCGGCTATCATGGCTTGCGTCTGCTGCTGCATCTGCTGCACTTGGTCAATCATCGCCTGTCGCTGTGCGGGGGTGAGCGGCTTGTCTTTCTGCTGTGACGTAGTTGGAGCCGTGCTTGGCGCAGGTGTGGCTGCTTGTGCCGAGGCTGCGGTCGGCTTCTGTGGCAGTGGCTTGGTTGGCGTAGATGTGTTATTCACTGCATGAAGTCCCAACCGTTTGGCAAACTCCTCATAGGTAGGACTATCAATGGCTCCGTCCGCTTTCAGCGCATTGTATAACTGCAAGCGGTTCTGATAGCCCTCCTTACCGGGAGCGAGCATTTTGCTGCGGAAATTCTCACGGCTCTTGCTGACTGCACCGTCTTTCTTCAGTGCGTCATAAAGTTGGTCTATTTTATCGTATGGCATATCTTATAATCCTAATGCTTTTGTATTCTTGTATGATGGTCGTTGCTGCGGTCTCGTTGCAGGTTTTGCCGCAGGTTGACGCACTACGCGCTTGGCATAACCACTTTTCTTCTTGTATGTAGTGGTGGACTTGCCGTTGGTATCGCTGTCAGTCGTGCTTGTAGAGGTAACATCTGTTTCCTCAAACGTACCGTGTTGTCTGGCGAATGCCTCGGCAGCTGCTGCGGAGTGGAACTTGTGTTCACGTCCGTTCTCGTCCCATGCGCTGAACTCGTTGTTGTTGGAGCGGTCGTGCGCCCTTGCCGATGCGTAATGGTCGGTGGCAGATGCCCTGCTTGCAGTCGCTGACGCTCGCTGTGCCTCGCCCCGTGCCTTTTCGGTGTCAACCTTAGCCTTGTAGAGGTCAGGAGCATTGTCTGCTTCCGCCTTTGCGGTAATGCCTTCTTGCTCGGCTTTCATGGCCTTTCCTGCTTGCTCACGCAGTTTGTCGGGTTGCAATGCAGCAAGCCAACCGTGCTCCTCCTGCTCTCGCTGTGCCTTTTCCCTCGCCAGTTTCCTACGCTCCTGCTCGGCCTCCATTTCGCGGAGTGTCTTGGCTCTGTCGTTCTGTAGGTCGCCTATTTTGAGGGAATACTGCAAATACTTGTCGGCATTGGCCTCACGCTCGGCTTTGAGTTTGTCAAGCTGCGCTTGCAGCGGTGTCTGCTGGCTCATGGTCTTGTGGTCGTACATGTTGGGCGCACCTCGTGTCGTGAAGTAGAGGTTGCTCAACGCCATCAGACCGTCACCAACGGCTGCGATTATCTTCTTCGACTTCTCCCTGCGCTCGCGTTTCTTGCGCTCCTCCTCGGTTTCGGGCTTGGTTTTGTTGGCCGCCTCCTGCAATGCCGCTATCTGTTGGTCGTAGCCCATGACGGCATCGGCATTGTTCTGTGGCGACACGCCCAAGCCCTTGTCGGCAGGTGGGGCGACATCTGTCTGCGGTGTCGGTTTGCTCTCTGTCGGTGCAGGGGCGTTCTCTCCGCTGTGCTGCTCCGTCCATGCCTCCGTACCTTTCGGTGCAGGTTCGGGCTGTGGAGGCTGCTCCGTCCATGCTTGCGTACCTTTGGCAGGTGGAGTGGTGTTGTCCGCTCCGTCCTGCTCTGCAAGCCAGTCGGCACTGCCTTTAGGTGGATTTCCTGTGCTCATATTCGTTGTGCTTTAAGTTTAGAACGGCATGGACGATGCCGCGCTTGCCACACCTTGCACGGCTCCTGCAATGGCTTGTGCCTTGCCTTGCTCGATGGCGTTGAGCTGGTTCACATACTCATCGTCCTTGGCTCTGTACGTCTGTTCTATCTGGTCTTTGCGTGCGTCCGCATTGACGGCAATCTGCGATGTGGCGTCTGCCAAGGCTTGGTTGTTGGCGGCTTTGGCCGCTGCCGTACTCTCGTCCGTGCCACCCATCACGGCTTGCGCTCCTGCCGCCTGTTGGTTGCGGTTCTTGATGCTCTGCTCCGTCTGGGTGAGTATCCTCTGCGCGTCAGCCCTCTGTGTGGCGTCCTCGTTATACCTGCGGTCATACCAGTCTTGGTTGGCCTTGCGCTGTGCCTCGACATTCTTCTTCATGCGCTTCATCGCCTTGCTCGCGCTGATGCCACCGAAGATGCTTCCTGCGGCTCCTACCGCTGCTCCTATCAGTCCCATAATCGTTTGTATTTCAAAAGTTATAATTCGTGCGCTAAATTAATAAGGTATCTTTGCCCACGACTTTTAACTTTTGTATCACAAGGCCGTGGACGCTCCATCAACGCCCACGCCACAACAAGATAAGAAGAATAGAACATGAAAGGTATGAAAACAGGAGGGCGCAAGAAAGGCACGCCCAACAAGGAGAACCCTCTGAAAGGGTTTATCCGCGCACATTCTTTGAGTTACTTCGAGCCTAAGAACGTCAAGTTCAACGGAAAAGCCACAATCATGTCCGACTTTGAACTTGACATGGCGGAACTCGCCCCGGACGACCGTGTGAATGCCGAACTGCGCTTGCTGGAGTTCCACACACCGAAGATGAAAGCCGTTGATGTGGATATGTCTGCCAAAATCAACGTCCGCACCATCGAGGACAAACTTTCCGCCCTCTGTGGCGAGGACGCTGACGAAGATGATGACGAGGACGACTGACCCCTCACCACACCTCACCGTCTATCACATCTACTTTTAGACCCGACTATTCGCGATTTTCACTCATAGTTTTAGCGACCCATCCGCGAGGACAGGCCGCTATTTTTATACCCAAACCTAACCTCAACAAAACCTCAAAGCGCATTTTCAAAAACCTCAAAGAAACCCCAAGGGGTTTTATTTCAAAACCCTAACAAAACCCTATGGGGTTATTAAACAAAACCTCAAAGGGTTATAAAAACAGCATAAAAACGACCCTAATTTTAACCTCACTTTTTCTCCGTTTTCCTCTGACACCCTTAGAAAACTCGTTGAAAAAGGCTTATTCAAACTAATCGGAAAGCGATAAAGAACGGAAAAGTACAGTAATTTTGTTTTACCCTTATATTCAATGGATTACAACATTTTCAAAACCTCAACAAAACCCTAACAAAGCCCTATGGGGTTTCTGAAATGTAGAAAACTCGAAACCTCAACAAAACCTCAAAGGGTTTTCTCGCGCGCGTAACGATGACAATATATAGAATATGGAATAAGGATAAGGAATATATATTTACTCCTAACGTCGTAAATATAGACGACGACAACGACAAAAAACGACTTCGGATTTTGATTTTCTTTTTTTTGTTTTGGAGAAAAGTAGAGAAGAAAAGTTGGGGCGAAAAGAAAGCCCGACCTTGCGGAGTTGCAAAGCCGGGCGTGTCGCAAAAGATAAATGGTAGTTGAAGTTCTTGTTTGATACCTTTGCCGTGAATTCAAAAACGCATCATGATGAAAACAAATTACGAAAACATTGCCATGCTTTTGCAGAATGGCACGTCTGTGAAAATTTATGCGGACAATTTCTCCGTTTCAAACATTAGACTGCTGGCACAAACTGCTGTCAAGCATGGAGCGGTATTGCATCTTGTTGTCAATCCCGACAACATTCTTGCAGACAACCTCAAGCTCATTTCGCAGGATGGACGCAAAAACATCTTTATTGAGTTTGTCTAAAACCCTTTACCCTTAGTTCTTTCGTACACCGCTTCTCTGTCGGTGTCCACGTTCTTGATGCGGAACTGCACGGCACACCTGTCCGGGATAGTGTCGGGCAGTTTCGCTGCAAGTCGGACAATCACCTCATCAATGTTGCTGAAACCAATGTCGCTCACCTCGGCCAACACCTCACCACGGAAGTACGCCCTTGCATAAATCATGTACTTTGGCGCAATACGGAACATCGTGTCCTTGCGTTCTTCCACATCGTGCGCCAAGCCCTGCTTGCTCTTTGCCGTGCTGAAGAAGATGAAGTCAATCACTTTTGCGTTCAGTTCCCATGCAGGGGAGAAGTCCAGCTTGATGTAGCCGCGCGTGATGGTGCGTCCGTGCGAGTGGTTCATGGCAAAAGCCACCTCGTCAATGGTCGCTCCGCAGTCGTTCTGCGCCACCGTTCCCCAAGTATGGCGGAATGTGTACGCCCTGTATTGCTTTTCCTTGGGTATGCCCAGACTCCTGCAAATCTGCTTGATGCCGTTGTTCACACCTGCACAGAACGAGTCGCTGTCGCAAAAACGCTTGTGGAAACGGAACAGGTAAGGGTCGTTAGGCTCTGCCAAGTATTTCTCCACCAACGGCTGTATCACTGGCTCAACCCTCATTTCGATGTACGCATCATCGGTGCGCGTCTTTTTCGTCTTGGCTCTGTTGTAGCACAAGCAGCCGTTTCGGTAGTTCTCTTTCCGCATCTCGAAAAGGTCAACCGTGTTGATACCTGCAAGGCAAAGTATCATCTTCGACACGTCACGCCCAATCTCGGGCAATGGATCAATCATTTTCGTCTCGGGCAATGGGGCAGCGAAGAACACGCGGCACTCCTCCGGGCTGATGGCAATCTTTGCCGTGCGGTCAGCCTGTGGTATCTTCACCTTGCCCCAAGGGTTCGTCTTGATGCGGATAACTCCGTTGTCGTAGTCGTTGTATTCCGCCACGGCAGCACGGAACACCTGCCTCATGCATACCGGGTACATCTCCTTTGCCCTGTGCGTCTGTTCCAACGACTGCACCCACAGGTTCACGAAAGTGGAGGTGAGTTGCCCGAACATCACCCTCGTTGTCCCTGCAAACCGCTCCATGTGCTGGAGTGCCAGCTTGTAGTTCTTCGCATTCCTCAACTGTCCGTTGTCAATCATGCGGTTTATGTGCAGGTGCGCATAGTCCGAAAAGCACAAGTCCTCGTCCTCCTTGGTCACATACTCGATTATCTGCTTGACCGTCCACTTTGAACTATCCACACGGTTGAGCAGTTCTGTGAAACGGAGTATGCGCCTCATGCAATACTCGTTCACGAAAGGGTCGGTGATGTCATTGTTCTTGTCGAGATAGTCTTTCGTAACAACCTTGTCGGTCTTGATGTATCCGGGCTTGCGGTTCTGCATCACCCGAATGTACACTTGGAAGAAACCGTCTTTGCGCGGTCTCCTGATTACTGGTTTGAACATTGCCATTGTCTCTGTATTTTTTTTGTTATTCAAAAATCATGTGTAAGCATTGGTAAGCGCATCATGCCGATTTGGTGTAAGTTTTGGTAAGCAAACCCTGCACATTCTGCACGATAATCATGCAGAATGTGCAGACCCCCTAAAAACAACTTAGGCGGCAAGCCTCTTTATTGTCAGAGACTTACCGCCTAACTCGTTAGTTACGAGGGCTTATCGTGTTATTCCTCAACCGCAGCCTGCGCAGCAGCAAGACGTGCGATAGGCACGCGGAACGGTGAGCAGCTGACATAGTTAAGGCCTACCTTGTGGCAGAACTTGACAGAAGAAGGTTCGCCTCCGTGCTCACCACAAATACCACACTTGAGGTCAGGACGAGCTGAGCGGCCCTTCGTTACAGCCATTTCAATGAGTTGGCCGACACCATTCTGGTCGAGCACCTGGAATGGGTCTACCTTCAAAATCTTCTTATCGAGATATACTGGCAAGAAGCTGGCGATGTCGTCGCGAGAGTAACCGAAAGTCATCTGGGTGAGGTCGTTCGTACCGAAGCTGAAATATTCTGCACGAGAAGCAATCTTGTCTGCTGTCAGGGCAGCACGCGGAATTTCAATCATCGTACCCACCTTGAATGGAATTTCAATGCCTTCCTCTGCAAACAAAGCAGCAGCTTCATCGCGGATCACCTTCTCCTGGGCTTCAAACTCGTAGAGAATACCTGTCAGAGGCACCATGATTTCAGGATGCGGATCAAGGCCTTCACGCTTCAAGTCGATGCAAGCACCGAGAATGGCGCGGGTCTGCATCTGCGTGATGCATGGATAGGTGTTACCCAAACGGCAGCCACGGTGACCGAGCATCGGGTTGTGTTCGCAGAGACTTTCAACACGCTGGCGGATGTATTCAACGGTCACGTTCATGGCTTTGGCCATTTCTTCCTGTCCCTTCAAATCGTGTGGAACGAATTCGTGGAGAGGTGGGTCAAGCAAACGTACGTTCACAGGATATCCGTCCATGGCGCGGAAGATGCCCTTGAAGTCTTCCTTCTGGTAAGGAAGCAACTTGGCGAGGGCTTTCTTGCGTCCTTCAACATCTTCTGCGAGAATCATTTCGCGCATGGCAACAATCTTTTCGCTGTCGAAGAACATGTGTTCCGTGCGGCAAAGACCGATACCAACGGCACCAAACTTGCGAGCCACTTCTGCATCATGCGGAGTGTCGGCGTTTGTGCGCACCTGCAAGCGGGTGTACTTAGAGCAGAGGTCCATCAAGTCAGCAAAATCGCCTGAGAGCTCTGCAGCCTGAGTTTTGATGGCACCCTTATATACGCGTCCGTTCGTACCATTCAATGAGATGAAGTCGCCTTCGCGGAGCAATACGCCGTCGATTTCAACGGTTTTGGCCTTGTAGTCAACATTGATGGCACCAGCACCGCTGACACAGCACTTACCCATACCGCGGGCAACCACTGCTGCGTGTGAGGTCATACCGCCACGTGCTGTCAGGATACCTTCAGCAACTGCCATACCTGCCAAGTCTTCAGGGCTTGTTTCGATTCTCACCAAAACAACCTTATGGCCATCGCCAGCCCATTTAGCAGCGTCTTCTGCGAAGAAAACAATCTGTCCGCAAGCGGCACCCGGGCTGGCCGGCAAACCGCGTGTCAGTTCTTTGGCCTGAGCCAGTGCTTCCTTGCTGAACACAGGGTGCAGCAATTCATCGAGCTTCTGTGGTTCGCAACGCTCGATGGCAGTCTTTTCGTCAATCATGCCCTGGTGCAAGAGGTCCATGGCAATTTTAACCATAGCGGCACCAGTTCGCTTACCGTTACGTGTCTGCAAGAACCAGAGTTTGCCTTCCTGGACTGTGAACTCCATATCCTGCATGTCGTGGTAGTGTTCTTCAAGGCTTGTCTGAATTGCATCAAGCTGCTTGTAGATTTCAGGCATAGCCTCTTCCATTGAAGGATATTTCTCCTTACGTTCAGCTTCGTCAATGCCCTGGAGAGCAGCCCATCTGCGGCTACCTTCCAAAGTGATCTGCTGCGGTGTGCGAATACCAGCCACAACGTCTTCACCCTGTGCGTTAACAAGCCATTCGCCGTTAAACAAGTCTTCACCAGTGGCAGCGTCACGACTGAAACAAACGCCAGTGGCAGAAGTGTTGCCCATGTTGCCAAACACCATTGCCATCACCGATACGGCCGTTCCCCACTCTGCAGGGATGCCTTCCATCTTACGGTAGAGGATGGCGCGTTCGTTCATCCATGAGTCGAACACAGCGCAAATGGCACCCCAAAGCTGTTCCATCGGATCTGTCGGAAACTCCTTACCCGTGCCTTTGAGAATGGCCTCTTTGAAGAGCACAACGAGACGCTTGAGGTCTTCAACCTCCAATTCGTTGTCGAGCTTAACGCCCTTTTCTTTCTTGACCATTTCGATGATGGCCTCAAATGGGTCAACATCTTCTTTGTTGACAGGCTTCATGCCCAAAACAACGTCGCCATACATCTGAACGAAGCGGCGGTAAGCATCGTAAGCGAAGCGCGGATTGTTGGTTTTGCGGGCCAAACCTTCAACGACCTCATCGTTCAAACCAAGGTTCAAGATTGTGTCCATCATGCCAGGCATTGATGCACGTGCACCTGAACGAACCGACAAAAGAAGCGGATTTTCAACATCGCCAAATTTGGATGCCATCAATTCTTCAACGCCATGCAGCGCTTTTTCAACATCGGCACGCAACAATTCAACGACCTCCTGCTTGCCAATTTCATAGTAATCATTACAAGTGTCGGTCGTGATTGTGAAACCCGGAGGCACGGGTACGCCGATGAGATTCATCTCCGCCAAATTTGCTCCTTTACCTCCTAATTCGTTACGCATATCGGCACGGCCTTCAGCCTTTCCTGCGCCAAACGTATAAACTCTTTTTTTGTGTTCCATAGCGTATGGATAAATATATAAAGCGTAAATATATGTGAACTATTTCGCAAATTTAAAAAGTTATTTGAAATGTCCCAAATGTTTTTGCCTTTTTTTCTCTCACTTTTTTACCAGGCATTGCAAAAACGCCAATTACACCTACTTTCATTTAAAAACAGACCGTAGAATTATGTAGCGGCAAACAGAAAAAAATGCGCATACTGCGTTGCTGTATCCACGCCATGCAACTTTCGAGGCGTCATGCCCCCGTCACGCTGGAATTACTCCGACATCCTCAAAGAGAGAAAACAAGAAATTCCGAGAAGGTCATTTTTTGGCGTTGCACTTACAATGCAACCGAAAAAAAAATCGTATATTTGCGCAATTAAAAATGGAAGAAGCAATGTTCAAAAGAAAAATCAGAAATTGGCGCATTCCACGTAATGGTGAAATAACCGAATTTGACAAAAAGATTTTAGCTTTTCAAAATAAAGGCGAACTTGTCCCCACCAGGGAGCTCGTCAAAACGCCGGAGCAGATTGAAGGCATACGGCGTTCTGGGGTCGTAAACACTGGTGTGCTCGACCTCATACAAAAGGAAATCCACGTCGGCATGTCCACGCTGGAAATCGACCAGATGGTGTATGACTACACCGTGGCCCACGGTGCCATCCCCGCTCCGCTCGGATATGAGGGATTCCCCAAAAGCGTGTGCACAAGCATCAATGAGGTGGTGTGCCACGGCATCCCCTCCGCAGATGAAATTCTGGAGGAGGGCGACATCATCAACGTCGATGTCTCAACCATCTTAGACGGATATTACAGCGACGCCTCGCGCATGTTCACCATCGGAAAAACGTCGCCGGAGAAAGAAGCGCTCGTCAGAGTTGCCAAGGAATGTCTTGAAATCGGCGCTGCCGCCGCCAAGCCCTGGGGCTTTGTGGGCGACATCGGCAAAGCCATTGAGAAACATGCCCGCAAAAACGGATTCAGCGTCGTCAGAGACCTCTGCGGACACGGCGTGGGATTGGAATTCCACGAGGATCCGGAGGTCGACCACTACAACACGCACCGCCACGGCATGCTGCTTGTGCCGGGCATGGTGTTCACCATCGAGCCGATGATTAACATGGGCGACTGGAATGTCTTCATTGACGAAGAAGACGGATGGACGGTCGTGACGGAAGACGAACTTCCATCGGCACAATGGGAACACACATTCCTGATGACGGAAAACGGACTGGAAATCCTGAGCGAATAAACAAGCAGGGGCTAAGTAATGGTATAAAAATAACTTGACCAATTTTGTGGAGTAAAAAATTATATCTTATGTTCTGTCAAAATTGCTCAACTTATTCTTTCACCATTACTAAACAATTCTGACCATCTACCAAGTATCTATTTTATGGATGTTTCCAAGAAGGATTTTCCGAAAAACCTGACTGGGAATTGCTGATTGGGAAAATCCAACTGACGCAAGGCATCGCACCAGAAATCCGCCCCACTCCACTGAATAATCAAGCAACAATCATGTCTGACCATCCAATAACCATATTAGCCATAGAGTCCAGCTGCGACGACACCTCTGCCGCTGTCATGCAAGACGGCGTGTTGCTCAGCAACGTGACGGCCAGCCAGGCCGTCCATGAGGCCTACGGAGGCGTTGTGCCCGAACTGGCCTCGCGTGCCCACCAACAAAACATCGTGCCGGTCGTTGACCAGGCGCTCAAAAAGGCCAATGTCAAGAAGAGCGATCTCTCGGCCATCGCCGTGACGCTCGGCCCCGGACTGATGGGCTCTCTCCTCGTCGGCGTGTCGTTTGCCAAAGGCATGGCCATGGCGCTGGGCATCCCCCTGATAGAGGCCAACCACCTGCAGGGACACATCCTCGCGCATTTCATACACGAAAAAGACGAGCAGTTCACGCCCCCGCCCTACCCTTATCTCTGCCTACTGGTCAGCGGAGGAAATTCGCAGATTGTCAAAGTCTCTGCCTACAACAAGATGGAGATTCTCGGACAAACCATTGACGACGCCGCAGGCGAAGCCATCGACAAGTGCTCGAAAATCATGGGTATGGGATACCCCGGAGGGCCCATCATCGACAAGCTGGCAAGACAGGGAGACCCCAAGCGCTTTCAGTTCAGCAAACCGAACGTCGACGGGCTTGACTATAGTTTCAGCGGTCTGAAAACGTCTTTCCTCTATTTTCTCAAGAAGGAAATCAAAAACAATCCCAACTTCATCGAAGAAAATAAGGCCGACCTCGCTGCGTCGCTCGAAAAGACCGTCATTGACATCCTCATGAAGAAACTCGAAAAGGCGGTCAAGCAAACGGGCATCAACCACGTCGCCCTCTCGGGAGGCGTATCGGCCAACACGGGGCTGCGAAACGCTTTCAAAGCGAAGGAGGCCGCAGGAAAATGGCACATCTACATTCCGAAGTTCGGATACACAACCGACAACGCTGCCATGATTGCCATCACGGGCCACTACAAATTCCTGCACCAAGAGTTCTGCCCCATCAGCAAACCGGCCTACACACGAACCATCATTTAAAACAAGGCTATTCTGGATTTCTCCAACAGATACCCAAAACATAACCAGCCGAAACTCCGTCCTTCCCAACTGGCAAACGCCACAAACGGACGACAGCAGGCTTAATAAAACAAAAAAATGGAATTAGATCTCAAACTCGTCAGCAAAGACATCAACGAAATTTTATGGCGCAACCATAAAACGCTCTCCACAGCTGAAAGCTGCACCGCAGGCCGAATCGCCAGCGTCATCACTGCCGTGCCAGGAAGTTCAAACTATTACAGAGGCGGACTCGTTTGCTACGCCGACGATGTCAAAGTGAACCTTCTCAAAGTCAGCAGCACAACGATTGAGGAACAAACTGCCGTTTGCGAAGACGTGGTGCGCCAAATGGTCATCGGCGCCAATGAACTCTTCCACACCGACTATTCCGTTGCCATCAGTGGTTTTGCAGGACCTGGCGGACCCGACGGCGGAAAGAGCGGCGTCATTGTCGGCACCATCTGGATTGCCGTTGGAAACAGCGACAAAATCGAAACGATGATGATCGAGGAAGACAACGGACGCGACAAGAACTTGACTTCTGCCACCAAAGCGGCCATGCACATGCTTCTGGAATATCTGAAGGCCAACTGCGAAGACTGCGCCGCTGAATAACAGAACAGGTTCTCAGGATTCTGATTGCCTGCTCATACACAACTCATAATTGTAATGGAAAGGGGAGCGCCTGCCAAGGTGTTCCCTTTTCTGATATACAGGCGTTCGAAATCAGTTTATTTAGCAGATGCTCGATGAATAGGCGTGGTTTAGTAATGGCAAAAAAACGTTTTACGAAGAGCGCACTCTGGAACGACCAAACTACTGACCATCCACAGCAGAAGCGCACCAGTTTTCCTTTCAAACGCTCGGGGCGAACCGACGTTTGGCCCCTGCCAGCAGAAAGGCTTCAACAAGCCGCATTCAAGCCTCTGCGCGAAAAAAGTCCTTATCCCAGGTCCACGGGACAGGCGTTCAAGCCTTTGTTTCATGATGCTTCAGAAAATTGCCGGAGGAGGAGACTTCGTGAAGAAGCAGATTTTGCGGGGGGATCAGAAATCTTTCAAAGCTTCTTCGTGATGAATCGCATCGTGAGGCTGTGGCATTTTTTCAGAAGATTCTTTTGTTTTCAAGTTGTTTTGAGGCGGTCAATTCTAATCCCCCGCCGCCTGGGGGAGCATGCGTTGCAAAGTTAACACCTGGACAGCATAAAAACCAAATTTCGGCCGTGTTAAAAGGAGTATTTATCTGTTAAAAACATCACAATTATCTATTTATCAAGAGGTTACATTTGCGAAAATCGGGAAAAAATCTTCATTTTGAGGTGGTCACAAAGGTCACATTTTGGGTGTCACATTTCGCATGACAAATTTCCGCTGTTTACGCCCATAATCTGTTTAAAACGGGATTTTCAGGCAAAAATGTCACATGAGTTTCAGAGCGATTGACACTCTAAATGTGACATTTTTACGCCGTTAAAAATTTGTATTTCAACGTGTTAAATAACTTTTCTCAAATGTGACATTTGCGAGTGAAACTAAGTTAATTTCAAATGAGTGTATTTACAACCAGTTATTACTCAATAATTTGCAAGTAATAAGTCAGAAATATGGTCGTAACCTTTAAGGGTACATTCTAAGGGGTGAAGATTTAACGCTTTTATTGATTATTAACCCACTTGCGGTGTCAATACGAGCGCGGTTTCTTCTTTTTTCGGTGCAGTTTGTTACCGATATTCCACTTCTATTTTGGCTCATAGCCTAAGCCAATGCAAAGGTACAATATTTTGTTAGATATTCCTTGTCTTTTGGTCGCGCTGTCATTTTTTTTAAGTACGATAATATGAGATTAAGGAAGTTGCGAAATTAAGAAATAGTATAATTTAAAATCTATATATGTCTTGACGAAATTTGTCAAGGCATGTTTGGTCGAGTGACGAATTTATTGTATTTTTGTACTCAAATTTATTTTGCTATGCTTTTCCAAGACAAACTGAAAGAACTGCGGGAATCACATAATCTGTTGCAGCGACAGGTAGCTGCGGGAATTGACATGGATACTGCTGTATATTGCAAAATAGAAAAGGGGTACAGACAGGCACGGGAGGTACAAGTGCGCCAGTTGGCTCTTTTCTATGGTATTCCATACGAAGAGTTGCGCCGTTACTGGCTTGCAGGGAAGGTTTACAGCCTTGTTGAGGAAGAGGAAGATGCAAACGGAATCCTCTATATGGTGGCAGAAGAAATGGAAGAGTATGGCAATCATCCTACAAAAATTAAAAAATAAATATGGCAAGAATTGAAGATTTTAGGGCATTCGTGGCAAGCTATCAAGAGGCTTGTAAACGAGGGGAGCTTGAAATGGCTTCGGAAGAAACTACACGCACTTGGATTAACCAAATGCTTGCCGTGTTTGGCTGGGATGTAAGGAATACCAATCATGTGTTGCAGGAAGTTCCACTCGAGATTACAGAACGGGCGGCATTAAATGAAATCGGTTCTACAAATACACGTCCAGACTATACATTAATGAATGGGCGAGTTCGCTTGTTTTTTCTTGATGCAAAGAAACGGACTGTCAATATAAAAGATGACAATAGCGTTGCTTTCCAGATTCGTTCATATGGATGGTCAATCGGTGCAAGTTATTCAGTGGTAACAAACATGGATGAACTGGCGATTTATGATTGTACTGCCATGCCTCGCCACACAGACAATGCCGACTTTGCTCGTGTAGTTTACATGAAAACGGAAAACTATATGGACAACTTCGATCGTCTTAATAGTTTTTTGGGACGCGAAGAAACTATAAGCAACAGCCATCGTGTGAGATTTGTCGGCAAAGATTCTATCGACAAGAATTTCTCGAAAGCATTGAGTAGCGTAAGGCTCAATCTTGCACAAGCAATCATCAACGGGAACCACTACAAAATCAGCATTGCCGACATTAACCTTTGGACACAGATAATTCTTAATCGCATACTGTTCATTCGTGTCTGTGAAGCTCGCGGACTGGAGCGTGATGGACTACTGAAAGATTTTGCCGCAACAGACTTTTGGACGGAGTTCAAAAGATCGTCTTATATTGATTTTTACGAACACTATGATGGCCCAATGTTTGCTCGAATTAGGCATATTCAGGATTTAATCATCGACAATGCCGTTTTCGATGATCTGTTATCTTACCTCTACTATCCATCGCCTTATTGCTTTGATGTAATTCCACTGAAAAGCATCAGTGATATTTACGACCTGTTCCTTGGTTATCACCTTGAATATGACGATAGTGGAATACTCGAAAATGTACTGAAATCGGAGTTTCGAAAAAGCAATGGTGCGGTGACGACTCCCGAACATATTGTCCATAACACAATAGACAGCACTGTACCCTCCGAATATCTGCAATCGCTCACCAATCAGCAGATTCTTGATTTAAAGTTTCTTGACCCTGCTTGTGGTAGCGGTGTGTTCCTTGTAAGTATCTACGATCATTTGGCAACACAGATAGAGAGCAATATAGAGGAACGGAAAGATGTTTTGCCCCACCGATACCTTTATGAAAAGGACGGAAAGAAATACTTGAATTTGGAGGGACGCAAACTGATAGTAAACCAATGCTTACATGGAGTTGATATTAACCAGGAGTGCGTAGAAGTTGCAAAACTTTCTCTATCGCTGAAAATAATTGATGGCTTCGAACCGATCGATTTCAACAATGCTGGTCTCTACGGTTCACAGATTCTGCACGGAGTGGGTGTGAACATCAAGTGTGGTAATTCGCTCGTTGAGCCTGACATTTTAGAACGATTTTCATGTATATCAGAAAATCTTGAAGAACTTGCAGCGACTAATGTTTTCGATTACAAGACCGCTTTTTGCGATATTTTCAGTCGCGGCGGCTTCGACTATGTTATTGGCAATCCTCCATACGTTGAAGTGAAAAACTATAACGTGGCCTTGCCTTGCATGTCGGCTTACATCAAGCAGCGTTATGGTTCGAGCAGGAACGGGAAAATAGACCTTGCTATTCCGTTTATTGAACGGGGAATAGAATTGCTGAATGAACACGGCAGTCTTGGTTACATTGTACAAAAGCGATTCTTTAAGACTGAGTATGGCAAAGGTGTTCGCAAACTGTTAAGTGAGAGGCGCTTGCTCCGCACAGTCTACGATTATGTAGAAACTGACCTGTTTGAGGACAGAATCACGTACGTTGCCATTATAGTGTGCGACAAGTCCGCAACTAACGAAAATACAATTAAATACACCAACAGCACCAATGACGAGTGCTTTGAAATAGCAAAAGAGACGATTACGGAAACGCCGTGGTCGTTTGAAAATCACCAGACAACTGCGTTACGTGTAAGACTCGCAAACGAACTCGGAACGTTAGGAAGTGTTTGCAAGATTAAGGTCGGTGTCCAAGTGTTGTGGGACGATGCATTCCACATTGTAGTTGACCACACCGATGAGGATTATATTTACGGAAGTACAGCACTTTGCGAGAATCTGCAAGTGGAGCGTGAAGCTTGCAGAGTGTTGCTTTGCAACGAACATTTTGTACCGTTATCTGTTCGTGGAGATACAACTTATATCTTGTTTCCATATGATGTAGTGGATGGTAATGTTTTACCTATCCTGTTCTCAGACTACGAAAGTCGCTATCCTTTGGCTGCTCGTTATCTGCGAGGGAATCGTACTGTTATTGAAGAGAATGTGCAAACCGTCCCCGACCGTTTCCCGACATTAGAACGTGATGAAAACTGGCATTTGTTCACCCGTGCCAACAATCACAACGCTGTTTACAAAAAACTTTGTATACCTATGACCACGCAGAACCCACAAGCGGCGGTCGTAATGCAAGAGGATGCTTATTGTGACAATGCCAATATGTTCTTTGTGCAGATTCCAGAAGTGACGGACGATAAACTGTACGCAATGGCGGCAATCATCAACTCCACTCCGTTTGCCTATTTTGCCAAGTCAATAGCCAACCCGCAACAGGGTGGTTTCTATAAGTTCAATAAACAGTTCCTTGATCCTGTGCCATTCCCACGCATGGAGTTTACCGCATTCAGTGAGCAGATGCAGCAACTTGCAGGAGTGGCACGACATATTGAAGAAACCAACACGGCAATCACAACCAGCATTTCTTCCGCTTCTCGCCTATATCCGTTATTGAACAACCTTTGGAGCGAGGTTGATCGGCTGTGTTGTGAACTCTACGGATTGAGCGATTCCGAGAAGGAAATTATCATGTTAAACCCTCGCACAGACTACTACTATTATGAATAAGGAACTGCAAAACATAATCTCCCACTATGCTGAGCAACAATTTTGTTTGGACAGCATTGTTGTTTCATCTTTTATCAAGAATAACGCTCTAGTTGTCCGTGGCGGATTGCTTGCTGATTACTACTGTGACGATGTGCCGACCGTTGGCATTGAGTCAATTGAGGATGTTATCAACGTGTTCGAGTTAGCAATCCCAAAAGCAGAGAAGACAAAGAACGGTGCGGTTTATACACCTAAATACATTCGCGACTACATTCTGGAGAGAGTTGTCGCCATACAAAGAAAACCTTTGCAAAACTGCCTTGCCATTGATATTGCTTGCGGTTGCGGCGCATTTCTGTTTTCGCTTGCCGACTATCTACATTCCCATTGCGAACTGTCGTATCGTGAAGCAGTGCAACGTCTTTACGGTGTGGATATAAGTGAGTTAAGTGTAAATCGTTGCAAGATTCTTCTTTCATTGGCTGCGTTGCTAAATAACGAAATGCTGGTGGATGAGGATTTTCACATCAGTCAAGGTAATTCGCTTGAATTTGATTTTACGACAATGCCGAGAGTCGTAGAAAACGGTGGATTTGACATTGTTGTAGGTAATCCACCGTATGTCCGTGCAAAGCATATTGATGATGAATCAAAGGTGTTACTTTCTCGTTGGCAAGTAGCTCGTTGCGGAAATGCCGACCTCTATCTACCGTTTTTTGAGATAGCTTGCGGAATTCTTCGAGAGGACGGAGTACTGGGTTACATCACGCTTAATTCCTTCTTCAAAAGTGTAAATGCAAGACTGTTGCGCAGTTATTTTCGCAGTTCAAACACAGCTCTCGAAATCGTTGACTTTGGCGATCAACTTATCTTTGGCAAAACACTGGCCTATACTTGTATTGTTTTAATTGATAAACTGGGCGAGGCTGGCATAAACTACACAAAAGGACAGATAAACGTCAACCGATTCTCCGAAAAGCCGACACACTTCAACCTCATACCATACAGTGAGCTTGACGACCATAAAGGCTGGAATCTCAACAATGCTGAAATCTTGCAAAACATTCGCAAGATAGAGAGTGTAGGCCGCCCACTCGGCGAATTATACCAAATAAAGAACGGCATCGCAACCCTCGCCAACGATATTTATATTTTCCGTCCTGTGCGCGAGGACGAGACGTTTTTTTATTTGCAAGCAGGTGATATGGAATTCCCAATTGAAAGAGAGATTTGCCGCGACATTATAAAGCCAAACATCCTGCACACCGAAGAAGAAATCCCCGATATTATAGAGAAGGTGATTTTTCCATACGACGAGAACAACAATATTATGGTCGAAGCCGTATTCATGAGCAAATACCCAGAAGCGTACAAGTATTTGTCACTTAATAAGATGAAATTGGCGCAGCGTGACAAGGGAGAAAAAAACTACGAGGCGTGGTATGCCTTTGGACGGTCGCAAGCCACTTGCGACCGTGGCCGCAAGTTATTGTTTCCCTACATGACCGACCATCCGCGTTTTGTCTATACTGATAACGAGAACATGCTCATCTATTGTGGCTATGCTATTTTCAGCGAAAACGAAGAAGACCTCCTTGTACTGAAACGTATTCTCGAATCCTCGATTTTCGACTATTATATGCAACACACCTCTAAGCCCTATGCTACCGGTTACTACTCCTACGCAAAGAACTATGTAAAAGGGTTTGGAATACCTGTACTGAGTAGTAAGCAACGTGTAAGTTTGCTTTCGTTGCAGGAACAGAATGCCATAAATGGCTATGTAGAAGGATTGTATAACATGACACATACTATTAATAAATGCCAAATATAATTTAAACAACAGAGTAAATATGGAACAAGAAATAATGCAAAACGCAAACTTTGAATGGTTGGCAACACTTTTTGTGGGAATATTTTCGGCTTTCGCTGGAACATTCTTAGGTGCGGTCTTATTAAATCATCTTCAAAAATCAAATATGCGTAAAAATAGAGGGACGGCAGTAAAGGCATTGAAGATTTTGAAGAAATACGACACGAAAAAATATGGTGAAGCAAAATCTCAATTTAATATAGAGCTAAGCATCTCAGAGAAAAGAGCAGTATTAGTTTTATTGCATAAAATGGGCATACCTATACAAATTCCGGCAAGCAATAAATTCGATATTAAAGACATCGAATTTGCAGATATTACAATAGATGGGAAAGAAATAAATGGAATAATAGACCAGGTAAAAGGAGGGTATTGCGATATGCTTATCTTCAATGACGTAGAAGCCTATTTCACAAGCAACATAAGGGTTAGTGCTGTTCGTAATACAGGTGAAAAATATGTAAAAGAAGTATTGGCAAAGAGCAAATTAGTTGGTACGACGATTCATTATCCCGAAAATTGGCCTTCCTTGTTTACGTTGGGAGAGAGATTAACTATAGGTGTTTTACATGAACGTCTAGTAGATAAATCATATTTCCAGAATAATGGAGACACATCTAAAGAGGCTATTGAAAAATTGATACGAGAAATACAGATTGGCTTATGGGACATTTATTTGTTTTGGGATTTCGATTCATACCAGAACATGCAATCGCAAAGACAATTGGCAAACATTGTTCAATCTGCCGTTATGAGTCAACAGCAAATTGTGCAAAACCAAAATTCTCAATCATAAGCATATTTATCAACTTTATCAACAAACAACTAAAAAGCATTATATAATGAAGCCTCTATCCCAATCCGCAGCATGTGCAGCAAAATGTTTGTTTGCTGTGATGCAATACATGAAATCCAATGGTGGAACTGTTACCACGAAAGAAATTAACGACATAATTCAGGAGAATGTCAAGTTCACGGAGTGGGAACTAGAGCGTGCGGGAAAGTTACAGAACATCCGTTGGTGGACGATGACACAGTTCTATTCCATCGACTACAACAAGGCGGGCTATATTCTGAAAAAACAGGGTTCATGGTACCTCACACCAGAGGGTGAAGAAGCTATCAAACTCGGAGCAGAACAGATTTTGCGCAATGCCAATGCTGCATACCGCAAATGGAAGCAAGAGCAAGATTTGGATGAAGACTACGCTGTGGAAGAAGAAACTCTGGAGAAGGAAACGATTATAAACATTGAACAGTTAGAAGAACAGGCTAATGAGGGAATCCGTCAGTATATCAAGGCTAAAAATCCTTATGAATTTCAAGATATGGTGGCGGCATTGCTACGTGCAATGGGTTACTACACGCCGTTTGTTGCTCCGAAAGGTCGTGATGGAGGTGTGGATGTGATTGCTTACATTGATGCTCTCGGTGCAAAGACTCCAAGAATCAAGGTACAAGTGAAGCACATGCCTGAGACAAGTATTCCAGCGAAAGATATTCGCAGCCTGTTAGGGATACTGCGTGATGGCGACATAGCCCTGTTTGTCACTTCTGGAACTTATTCTCCACAAGCCCGAACAGAAGCATTAACAAGCAAAACTTACATCAAGCTGATTGACGGTGAAGAATTTATAGAAATGTGGCAAGAGTATTATAGCAAAATGAACGACGAAGACAAAAATATGATGCCTCTTAAACATATTGCTTTTGTGGGGAGTAATGAGTGAAAGTTAACCTTCCAAGCAAATGACCCCATGGCCTTTCTAATATGCAGGAAAAATTGAAAACAGATTCAATGGATAGATTGTTCCATGCCCCATTAACGGAAAACACTGTACAGTATATCTTATATCCATATTTTGAAAAGAAGAAAAAATAATATAGTCCATGTGTGACTAACAACGACACATCAAGCAACAACCTATGGCAAAAAAATCAAGTAATCAACATAAAGGAGATTCTTTTGAGAAGTTAGTTTTCAGGAAGTTGAAAGAACTTATTGAGAGCCAAGACATACCTGGTGTATCAAGATATAATGATATTTTTTTGCACAAACAATATGCCAGCAAAGCTGCGCCAGATGTTATGCTGAATCCTGATATAACCATAGAAGTGTATTCCAATCCCGATAAAAAGATATGGAGCAATTTACTTGTAGTCGAATGTAAAAACCACCATAGGAAGATTGATAACTCTATGTATCGTGAGTTTGTAGGAAATCTTTCAGATTATCCACGTTCAGGGGTTCGTGGTATGATGATTTCATCAGTAGGTTTTACGCAGCAAGTAATCAGATTGGCTCAAAGTGATAATATTGCACTTGCTGTTTTGTCAGAAGAAAGTAATTGGGAAACTATCATTTGGAGACAAATAAATAATTTTGACCAGAGTCAATTTAAACATAAGGTTTTAGTAGGTGAATTTTCAACCGACTATCCAATAGTATATTGGGGAAGTTCCTTTATTACAATTTCGGATTTACTACAAGAATGTGGCATTCCGATGTCAAAAGCATTGTATGTTCCATTTATGGAGGATGATGAAATCTGTAAAAAGGTAGATGGAATCTTGCAAGACACTCGGCACTTAATAAAAGAAAATTTTATAAATCGTTGTTTCTCACTAATTGCGCCAAATTATAAATTTAATTTTGTTGAAATGCAAGAAGATTGTTTGGGCAAATGTGATTTCAAGGAACATATAATAACGATTAATTCTGCGTTGAACGAACATCGTCAAAATTTCACTATTGCTCATGAATTAGGACATATTGCTCTGCATTCATCTATTGTGGAAAATTTACTTTCAATTGAAGATAGAGAAAGCGACAAAAATACAATTATAGGAAAATCTACATATGGTAGAATGGAATATCAAGCTAATATATTTGCCTCATACCTTCTTATGCCTAATATTCCATTCTATTCAGAAGTAGCCAAACTATTCGATGAGTATAGAATCAGAACAGGGCGACTTTATCACGATTATCAGCCATGTAATATACGTGATTGCAACATTGTAACAGGTGCGTTGTCTGCCAAATTCAATGTATCCCAAGAAGCGGTTGTTGTTCGTATGAAACGCGCAAATCTCTATATTGAAGGAGACAGTTGCAATCCTTTGCATGAATATGTGAGGCGTAATTCTTGGTGGTAATGAATCTGGTTTTATGTGAATTATCCTCTCATCGAAAGTCCTCTCTTCTGCTGTTGGTCATAATATCCCTCCACCACGTTATCGACTTCACGTTTGGCCTTGATTTGCTCCCGGTTATCCAGTTTGCCTTTCTGCGTGGCTGTGATATACAGGAAATCCCCGGCTGCTTGATGCGACAGTTTGTCATCACCGAACAGGTTTAGGGCACTCTTGATATCCGCTACCTGTTCCGCATCGAAACGGGGTTTGTAATAATCCCTTGCCAAGCGGATGATGCCGTTTACCGCCTTGCGGAAGATGTCGCTTGTTTTGAGCAAGAAGAAACTGAGACTGCCGATAATCAGGTTCTGCCACGAAATGCGGTTTTTGAGCCTCGCTGTTTCTTCCGTATGTGCAGCATCCTTGCGGTTAAGCTCGGACTGGTGCTTGGCTTTCAGCTTTATCAGTTCACGGTGGTGGTCGCTCTGCATGGTTTGGATTCTGCCCTGCAACAACCCGATGGTTCCCTCGTGCGTGGAAATCTCATGGCGCAAGCTCTCTATTTCGCCTTTCAGAACCTTTGACTTACCTGTAGCCCAACCGACAGCGGCATCAAGAAGTTCGCTACCTTTCTCCCTCTTCAGCTTGGAGCGTTTTTCTTTGATAGCCCTGTCAAGATCTTCACTCTGCCGTTCCTTTCGATTTGCTGTCTCGATAAGGGAATTGGCTCTGCTTTCCGCCTCCTGCATCTTCTGATTGGTCATTTCCAACTGATACTCCCGATACTGCCTTGTGGCATCAAGGCGGTTCATCTCCTCTTTCTGCTTCTCTATGATGAAGTCGTTACGCTCCAGATGCTCCTTGCCTGTCTCGGCTTTGGACTGCCCACGTTTCATCGAGAGAATATCAGATGCCAAAGTCTGCATTTCCATCATATCATTGTCGTTGAGCTTTTGGCTCTTTCCCGTGTCGTGGTTCATCCAGTCGAATACGATGTGTGCGTGGTAATTCGGCTTGAACCATTTTTCACCTACTTGGAAACTCTCCTTGTCCTCCACTTCAGGCTGTCCGCTCAGCCAATGCCCCTCGTCCTTGTGCAGGAAAATTTGAAGCGGTGTGATGCCCCAGCGTCTTTGGCACTCCTCGCCAAATTTCTTCACGTCTGCCAGTGTGGTGTCCGGTTTGATGAGTAACACACCCTCACGAATGGGTGAGCATCCTGCCACTTTGATGATTTTTCCGTTCTTGCCTTTGCGCTCCCGCTCTTTTTCCTGCATGGCACGACCTGTCTTTTCCTTTACCATCCGTTTGATGTTGTCGTAGTGCGTTTGCAGGTCGGGATTGCCGAAGTTCGGGTTTATCCACTGCTCGTTGTCGGCAGAGAGTTCCGGCACGATATAGATTTTGGATGTACCGATATTACGCATATACTCGGCAGTCCTTCGGTTATGAGCCTCGCTTGACTTGGTGTTGCAAGGCTTGATATGTATGCTTGATTTTGTTGCCATTTTTTTAGAATTTGATTTGTTGATGAAAATATTTTCCGCTGTCCGCTCATAACCGCAATGGGTTATTAGGGCATCGCCTTAATCGGAGGGTGCAGGGAGAGGGTCACTTCCTGCTCCGGGTTCTTAGGGGTGGAAGCCTCTGAGCGGAGTTTCCAAAGAGAGGGTCACTCTTTGGTCGGGTTGCATAGGGCTGACAGCCCTTGCCGGGTTCTCAGGGCAGCGTCCTGAGTGGGACGGGGCAAAGCCCAGCCCCTCGGGAGAGCCCACAACTACGGAAGCGAAGCGTGTAGTTATAGTGGGCTATATCAAGGGCAAGCCCTTGTCTGTCCGCTACAGCCTACGGCTTCCGCTCTCCTCCATTAAGGAGGGTTTTCATCGCCACTGCCGATTGGGGATGCACCGACCAGTACAAGGTCGAAATCATCTATCAGCTTTTGCAGGACGGGGTTCTTCTCTATCATCCGCCGGAGGACTTTTTCCGCCTCTACAAGATGATTGGCTGTACACATTATTTTACTTTCCCGTATCTGGAAGACAATCCAGTCGGCTATGTCGATATGGGCTGCCTTCTGCTCCGGTGTGGCGTTCTTCTCTATGATGTCAGACACGACAATCTTGCAATAGGTCATACTCCCAGCATGCTGTTTCCACTCCGAATATCCGTCCGCATCGGGAAAGAGAAGCACGGTTCGTCCGCCCAGCACACGGAGCTTTTCCTCTCTCAACTGGCTCTTGCCTCCTGTCGCCAGCCAGACATAACCGGGAAAGAGGGCAGAGCCGATAACGGCACTCTTCTCGGATTCCACCAAGACCGCTACTCTGTCAGGATAGACATTCAGCAGGTGTTCCCCGAACAGGCATTGGGAAAGTTGCCAATCCTCCGGCAGTACCCGTTGCCTTTTCAGTATGCTGTGTATCCAGTCCACTGCCGACACCTCTCCTCCCTTGATACGGTGTCCGTCCTCTGGATTGTACTGCATCACCTTGCCCGTGCGTACCCTGTTTGTGCGGTCTATCTGCCAGAAGATGACAGCCCCGTCACGGGTTGCTCCAAGACGGTACTCTTCCAGCAACCGCTTCAACACTTCCTTTGCCTTGCTGCCGTAATAGGAATCAAGGAGCGAGGAAATGAAGCGGAAGAAGTTGCTGTGCACGCTTTGCGACCTCTCCACATACTTTGGCGGTATGTAGCCTATGCTTGCTTTTGGTGATGTCTGTCCGGGCTTCCGTTCTGACCTTTGCCTGTCAAAAGAGAACCCCTTGTCGGTACGGCATTCGGGGTGGTCGTGGAAATACTCCTTGGGAGTATAATGATACCCGCAACTGCTCTCATGATTGCACCTGCCGACAGACGGATGCAGGAGCATACCGCTTTCATCCACATAACATGTGAAAGAACGCTTGTCCCCGCAATTCGGGCAAGTATGCCGTGTTGCCGTTCCTTTATATTTCTGTAACGAATAGTTGCTCATGGCTTGTCTTTGTTTTTGAGTTTTTCGATTGTTGTCCCGTTGTCCCATTGTCCCGTCCCTATAAGACTTGGGACAGTGGGACACCCCGGGACACCTTGGGACATCAGGCTTCTGCCTGTATCATCCCTTGTACCGTAAATGAAGCGGTTATCCTTTATACAGCTATGTGCAGACTGCTTTTTCATGCCTTATCCTCCTCTTTCCCATATCCTGTAAACAACTCCGCCTGCTTTGTTTCTCTTACTGTCCCGCTTGTCCCATGCTGTCCCATTGTCCCACTTCCTGTCTGTTGGGACAGCGGGACACTTGGGACGGCTGCATTCCTGTCCTCCTTGCTGCGCTGGATTATCCGGCTGACGGTGGACTTGCCGCAGTTCACCTGTGAGGCTATCTCCCTGACGGACTTGCCGGACTGGGACAATTGCAGGATTTGGCAATCCCTCTGGCTGGATTCGTTGTCACCCAGTTTCTTCAGGTGTTCCTTTTCCGTTGAATAATCCCTGAACACGAATTGCAAGAAAGCGTCCACCTTCTCAATCTCGTAGATGATTACATTGTCCGCATCGTGGGAGAATGTCCCGTATCGGACTTTGAGCTGCTTCACATAGCGAAGCCCTCCGTCCTGCGCACTCTTCCCGATGGCGAACACGCTGTCAAAGAAATTGTAGAGCCGTTTGCTTCCGGCAAGGTCGTTGGAAGTGATGGGACAGTCCAAAGAGCGTTTGGGTGTATGTGCCAGAACAAGGACGGACAATCCGTATCTCTTTTTGAGGTTGCTGAGCTGTATCATCAGCCGTCCTGCCGCATCGCCTTTCTCCATGGCGCAGCACAGGTAGGTAAGATTGTCAATGATGAAGATTTTGCACCCGGTTTGCAGAGCCATCTGTTCTATGCCTCCCATGATGGCTTCCTCGAAATCGGCTTCTAGCAACGAATTGCAGTCAAGCGATACCCGGTACAGCCTTTCAGGAAAGATGTATGGCGTTCCATGCTCGCTGGTATAGCGTAGCTGGAACTGCTTTTCGGAGAGTTCAAAGTCCAGATACAGCACATCGTCAGTCCGGGCGATACGGTCGGCTATCTGCACGGCAAGGATGGACTTGCCCACATTGGAATCCGCAAAGAGGCAGGACAGTTCCCCCTCATACCAGAAACTGTCCCACAGCGCACGGGGCGTGGGCAACAGCGATGCTTCAAGTATCGTCCGGTTGGCGGTCTTGATACTCATTACACCGATGCTGTCCGGCATTCCGTGCTGCACTTGGGTCGCCCTCGTCAGGTCGCCATGTATCAGACTGATATAATTCTTGTCCTCTTCCATGACGTTTACCAATTACGTGGAGCGGGTTTGCGGCGGTGGGAGGAAGATAAGGATTCGCTCAGTTCCTCATCGGACAGGGGTACGGGATTCTTACGGGAGGATTCCAGCCATTTGTCCAGTTCGTCCCTGTAAAGGCAATATCGTTTGCCGGGTTTGGTGGCGGGAATGCTTCCCTCTGACAGCTTCATGTAGAGCGTGCCTTTGGGAATGCCCAGATATTCCGCCGCCTCTTCCACTGACATGGGGACATGGGTGTCCACCGCCTTTGCGTTGTTCACACTGCGCTGCTCCGTAAGCAGGCTTCTAAGGCTCATCACCTCGTCCCGAAGCTGAGCCACAATCTCCGGGAGGTCGTTGAATGTAATCACTGTTTTTTCCATTTGCGTACTCGCCTCTTTTGTAAGGCTTGGCGCAAAGGACTGGAATGATACAGCCGTGAATATCTCCACGAAAGGTCATTGCAAAATAATTCCCGAATAACGATGCCCAACCGCAAATGACGGGTAAAGTTATTCGGGAATTATTGTATAACAGTGGATTATGAGTTTTTGGCTGTTTGTCGTTATTATCGTGATTACTCTAAAACAGGCTTAAATCCGCTTCTCCTGCACATAATCCGCAGGATAATGGAAATCCAGTCTGCCGTTTTCAGGCTCGTCAATGGGAATCAGTGTCTTTAACGGCTCTACCTTGAAGTTCTTGATGGTCGCTATGTCCGTATCGGCAAACTCCCGTGGAAAAAGGGTGCTGATGAAGCGGGCACGGTTGTCCCCCGTGTAGTATTTCTTGTACATGAAACGCTCGGAGATATTCCACACGAAATGGCGGAGCGGAATGTTTGAAATATCTTTGGTCAGCCGCCCTTTTATCGGCTTGGGCTTGTAACTGTGGAGCCGCATCCAGTTGTTGACCTCGCCACAGACGTGGTTCACGGTCTCCTTGTCGGCAATACGGGGCATGATGAAATGGATGTATTCCATGACCATAGCGATGCGCTCCTCATTTTCCCGCTGCTCCCTGTCCTCGTAATCGGCACGGTTCTTCTCGTGAAGCTCCGGGGATATGGCAATCTCTGTCGGTTTTATATCCGGGGTCGCTTCTCCACCTGTTGGCATTGATGCCGATATTACAGGCTTGTGTGCATCTTGGGACTGGTCTTCCTGAATTTCTGTGATTTCGGCAGGTGTCTTTTTCCTGCCGAACTTGATTCTGTAGATTTCGTATGTATCGAAAATAACTGTCTGGAAGGAGAAGTAGAGCAGCCACCCCAACAGGTTGCTGCATACAAAGACTATCATCCTTACAAAGGTGTCTTGGTTGAATTTCTCAGCGACAACCAGTGTCGCTATGGAAGATATTAGGAGGATGGCAAAGCCGACAAATCCTAAAATGATATGTTTGTCTTTTACGGACGGTTCCATATTCTTTGTCTTATTCGGTTGTTACTTGTTACTGTTTTCGCAAATTTAATAGTCTTCTTTCAATTATTACTCATTATCCTTTGTCAGTGGTTTCTTTTTCAATGTTTTTCACCAAATGTCCAGAATCATACTCAATTATCATACTTTAAGTACCAACCAAAATAAAAGGAACGGTTAAAGCTCCAAACAATAACCGCTCCCTCTGAATATCCCGGATTTTGAACCGCCTTACGCTTCCTTGCGTTTCAGGGTTATCTTGTCCATGACCTCGCACATCTGCTGTGCCGCCATCTTGGAATAAATCTGCGTGGTGGTAATGTTCTTGTGTCCCAGATAGGCTTGGATGACAGCCATGTCCGTACCCATTTCCACGTGCAGGCTTCCGAATGAATGCCGGGTGCAGTGAAAGGTTATCTTCTTGGTTATGCCTGCCGCCAAGAGCCAGCGTTTGAGTGGTCCTTGCAGCATCTTGTCCTTGAAACCGTCAAAGATAAGTCCCTCGTGCCGTTCTCCAAGCAGTCCGTAGGCTTCATCGCTGATGGGGTTGTGTACAATCTGTTTGGTCTTCTGCATACGGGTGGTCACGAACATCTTGCCGTTGGTGTACGGCTGTATCTGCTGCCAAGTGAGCTGCCTGATGTCGCTCTTTCTTAGTCCGGTCAGACAACCGAAAAGGAACGCCCTTTTCAATACCTCTTCCTCACAAGGCGTTTCGGCAAGCCGTATCAGTTCCTCTTGGCTCAGATGTTCCCTCATGGTGGGAATGCACTCGATGCGGTCTAAGAATCCATTTGGGTTCTCCTTTATCTTCCTGTCCCGGTAGGCGGTGTGAAGTACCGCACGGAAAGCCGACCAGTAGCCTGCCGCAGAATTGACATGCAGTTTTTGGTTGGTGTGTATGGATTGGGGTGCGTTAAGCAGGTATTCCATAAACTTGCGGCACAAGTCCACGTCCACCTCCTCAAAGGTACATTTGCCGTTCACGAACCGCTCGAAGTGCTTGTAAACGTGCTGCCACTTGATATTCTTCCTCTCTGCCAGCTCCTTGAAGTAGGCGAGGAAATCCCCTTTCATCCTGGCTTTGTCAAAGAAGCCGTTATTTTCGTTGAAGATGGCTTCGTAACGCCTGTTGCGAAGTATCTCCGCCTTTTTCATCATGCGTGCGTTGAAGTCACGCTCCTGCTGATTGGCGGGTTTGGCGAAAATGTAAATTCCCAGAGCTTCACGTGTAATCACTTTCATGGTGGTGTTGTCACGATAGCCGGGATAATAGTCCAGACACAGCGAATACTGTGTACCGTTCTTAATCTTGCGCTTGCGCAAGGTAACTGTCTTGCATTTGCTCATAATGATGTTGTTTTAACTGGTTGTACATTTTCGGAGGTGTCCCCGTGTTTACGGTGACAAAGGAACAACGTGAAACAACCGTGAATACCTCCACGGCAATCATTTTGAAATAATTTTCCGGAAATGTCGGTTGCTCACGGTTGTTTCTCCCTTTCAGCCATGACACGCTCCACATCGGAGCGCAAAAGCAGGTTTTTCACTCCGACCTTTATCTTTTCGATGCGCTTCACCTTGACGATATGGCTGATGTTGGCTGAGGAAAGCCCGTAAATCTGCCGGACTTGTTCCACGGTGTAGTAGCGTTCATCGTTTATGAGGTCTGTCCTGCGGAGTTCATCCAAATGGGATTTGGAGTAGTAGGTGCGCCCGTATTCTCTTTTGGTCGGTATCTTGTGGCGGTGGGCGTATGCCCGGAGTGCGGTCGGCTTCATGCCGAACAGTTCTTCCGCTTCTTCAATCAGGAGCCAGTCAGTGATATTGCTTGTATCTACAGCCACACCGAAAAACTCGTCAACATGCTTCTTGCTGTAATAGTTCTTCCCAGCGATGCGGCAGATGGGGATGCGGTTACGCTTGGCGGTGGTATAGAGCCACGACTGCTTGACCTTGAAGAGCGACATCACATTCTCACCTGAATAGAAGTCCATTACTTCATCTATATCCTTTTCCCTCTTTTCTCTTTTGGCAGGCAAAGAAGATGAAGCGGCTTTTTTCGGTGTGGAAGTGCAGCCGGGCAGGACACGATGGTAAGGGTTGCCCTCCAGCATCCGCTCGATGTCTGCCTTGCGGATGAATGCCATGCGGTTGCTGATGCGTGAGGCTTTCAGCTTGCCGAGGGCTACAAGTTTGTAAACATACTGCCGGGAACAGCCCATGAGCGTGGCTGCTTTGGAAAAGGTGAGATACTCCTGATGCTGTATCTCCATCAAGGGTTGGGCGACTTTGAAGAGGTTGTTCTTCTGCATCACTCTGGCTCGTTTGGCTTCTGCCTGACAAGCCTCACTGCAATATCTTTGCATACCGCTTCGGGTTACAAAGGACTTGCCGCAAAAACTGCATTTTCTGGTTGCTTTCATACCGTTTTATCGTTTAATGGTTCATTTCTTCAATCCTATATCTCTGAAATGGTAAACGGATGTGAACGGAAGTCAACCATTGTCGCTTTTCTACACAGTGTGACTGTTTCCGCATATCGGGGCGGTTATTGTCGCTTGTCGTAAACGGTTGTAAACCCTTGTCAACTGTCTGCACGGTGTGACAAAAAACAAGCCCCGCAAATTCTCCACGTCAGAAATACGTCTCAAAAATATGTGGAAATTTGGGAAGCATCAAAAAGCAGTCGAAAAGTGTTAATTTTTAGAACATGCTGACAATTAAAGATTTATGATTGGATGTTTCTTGTTATTTTTGGTTGTTATGGCATTCTAAATACAAAAATTCTATTTCACGCTTCCTTTCACAGAGGAATAGACCAAATAAAGAAACTAAATTCTTTCGATGATTGTCCTTTTCTCCTGGAATTTCAAAAAAAGGAATCTATGCCCTCTTTCAATTACATAAGTGCAAGATTAAACGATGGCAGTTCAAAACTATCACATTAATATAGATAGCTAAGATTCAACTATATATACAATTATACAGCAATAAATCAAGACCATCAACCCTTATAAGCCCCTTAACATCATCGAACTTTTATGAAGCAATGCCAACGGCAATTTATGCAGATTTTCTATTATTCATTTGTATGAGAGAAGGAATCTTCAGTAGATATTTACCGCTTCAATAAAATAGAATTTACGAAATAAAGACTAATTTCTAATATACAATTTCCTGAAAAGTTTCGACGATATAATTATCATTATTTTGCTAATTCTTTTTCCAATCTAAATAAAGACTAAAAATAAAGTGGCCAAAAACGACTTACAACTTGTCAGCGATTTTCGCACTTTTTGCTGTCACATGGAAAAACACGCTAAAAACGGCCCAAAATAAAGGTTCAAAAAATGGGACGCAAAACCATTTCTCAGAATCATCCATGACATTATTTCGATATTTCGTTTGCATTTTCCCCAAAAGCAGGAATGAACGGTCTGCTGCAGAATCTGGCATCAACACCAAATCGCCCATCTGCACGCTGCAAAACGATACTCTGTCCGTCAACCCTACCTAACTGAAGGAACGCGGTAGGGCTGAAAAGTTACGCAAGAAAAGCATTGTTTAAAGGGAGTTCAAAAAAGAACTGACACACAGACCTGTTTGCCGTCAAGGACAAGCCGCTTTCTACCACGATAATTCCGAAACGCTCAAAATTAACATCTATTTTGATGTGACATGTGACCGTTACTAAATTGATTCACAACACTTTAATGGTCACTTATCACAAGTCACATTCCCTTTGACATCCAAATCTCACCGCCAAAGAGAGCAAGGCAACACCACGAGAGGGGGTATCACACGCCCCCTCTCGCAGCCATTTTTCGTTATGATATGACACACACCACCGGTCGTTTAACCGCCCCCAGGAAATGAACAGGCGGATTGAGCCAACAGCATTTCCTGCCTATCAGAGTCCAATGGTGATACCCGTTGTAAACGTCTGGAACTTCGGTCCGTAGGTCGTGTTGAACACATTGACGGGATTGTATTTGAAATAGCATCCCAAGTTTTTCCAATACAACGCCAGGCGGAAATCAACGGTGGTTGTGTTGTGATGAATCTTCTTGTTGAAATCTTTTTGACGATCCCCGTCAAGCTTATAGCGCGTTTTGATGCTCGCATAGGTGTTCAGGTTCGGAATGACGGCAATGTCAGCGTAGCCCGTCTTCCCTAAGGCATAGGAGAAACTCAACGGGAAAGACAAATGAAACAGCTTGACGCGGGAGAAGTCAATTTCAGCATTCTCAGGATAGTTCTCAAGGCTGATTTTGTTGCCCGTCTTGCAGAAGCGCACGTCGTCTTTCAGGCGGAAGTTTCTCCAACCAAAACCGAAGCCCAAGTTCAAGGCGCTCTTCTTTCCCTCAATGCCAATCAGGCTGCAGAGATTCAGATAGATTTCCCAGGAACTCCCCATGTTGACGTTCAAACGACTGTCGGCATTGACGGCCGAAGAGAGTCCCAAATCAATATAAGTGGTGTTGACATCCAAGTGTCTTGACTTATTAGGTTGCCATTTTTTACTTCCAGGCATGGAGAAAAATGAAAAATCCCATTCCGAACTCTCGCTTATGACAGTGGTGGCACGCTCACTCAAGGGGTGTCTGAAGTTGAAACGATAGGAAGGATTGTCTTTCTGTCCGTTGATGTTGACCTCCAAAAGACTATCGCTGGTCACGACACTCACCTGCTTGGCGTCGCACACATTCACAATCGTGTCGGTCTGTTCGAAAGCACAGGCACCAGAGACGCCGGCAGCCATCAGTGCAAAGGTCAATAATATTCTTCTCATGATCTTATATATTTTTTGTTTGTTTATTTTCTTTTCGTGTTAGACATTTATGTAATAACGAAGGGTAAGCCGCGCCAAACAAAGATGCCAATGCCCACTGGCGGCGGAGGCGTTTTCCGACAGAGAGAAAAAGGACACCCCTACTGGCATTGCTGGTTTCTACGTCACCTTTGTTTCTTGCCGAAAGTCTTGCGCAACTGTGCCATGTTGGCTTCGCCCTCCATGTAAATGAGCGTCATGCTGGTGTTGTCTGTTTCGCCGAGGGCATTGTTGCGGTAGAAGAGATACCTGTTGATGCCCTTCTTCACTGGGCGGAAGGCATAGAAGCCGTAATACAACCGTCCTTTCTTAAAGGCTACCTCTTTGCTCAAAGCCTTCGTGGCATCCTTTTTGACTACCTCCTCCACGACTCTGACATCAGAGGAACTACCCGGCAGCGTGATGCTCCTGAACAGTGTCAGTCCATACTCCCGAATTGCCCGGCCCTTCATATAGACCACAGTTGAATTGGCATTTGACTTGAAGCGAGCGTCAAACAACTGCTGAACGCCCAACCCGTCTTGCGCAACTGCTGGCAGACTGCAAAATGCGGCACATGCCAACAACATGAAATATAGTAAGTGTTTTCTTATTTCCATTTCCTTGCTTTTAAAAGTGGGTTTCTGTTTATAAAGGTGCAAACATCTCCTCCATCTGCTGCTGCAAGACCTGGCCGTCACCGGAATCTTCCACATTGCGCATTGACTGCACCATCTGCGACTTCACGACGTCAACGTCTGTGGTTTTCTCTCCGCCGATGTAGGCATAGCAAACGGAACGCGGCCCGTCGGCTCCCACGTGGAACGCACACACGCCGAGAAAGGCAATTGCAACAACCGCAGCGGCCCAATAGAAGGCATTTGCCCTCCGCCGCAACGCCCCTGCTGAGGAGCGAAGGTTTCCACCGAGAGGCAGCACCACGGGGCGAGAAGGTGTTGCCGCATGGCCCCCGTAAACATCGCGTCCAACGGCCAAGAAACTCATCACGGCACGCACTTCGTCGTAACGGGCATCGGCACCGCGAGACGACAAAAGAAACTCACGAAGCTCTTTTTCTTCCGCCTCAGAAGTTTGCGCAGCGAAGAAGCGCTCCACAAGGCCTGACCAATATGCCTCATCGCGCACTGGAGTTGTATTTCTGTTTCGTTTATTGTTCATGATGATTCTGTAAATAACATGTCCTGATTAATTTTCTGGCCCTCGACAGCTGCATCCTGACGGCTGTTGGCTGCATATTCAACGACGCGGCGATGTCTTCGAAGCTCTCGCCCCCATATTCACGCCGATGAAGAATTTCGCGGGCAAGCGGCGGCAATTGTCGGTCGATGATTTTTTCAACCGTGAGAAACATCTGTTCGCGGCGTTCAGCCTCGCAAGTGTCCTCAACTTCTTCCGCCACATTCTCTCCCACTTCCTCCGTGGGGCATTTGCTCCTGCCGCGCAAGACGTCGACACTGAGGTTCCTGACGGTCGTTGTCAGCAGAGCCTCAGCCTGCTCAGGCGCCATCAGTTTGCAAGGCCGGCTCCACAACCTGACGAAGGCATCTTGAAGCACATCCTCAGCATCGGCTTCACAACCAAGCATACTGCGGGCCGTCCGCTTCAAGCGATGTTCAATATGCCTGAAAGCAGACAGAAGCACAGATGATTCTTTTTCTCTTTGGTCGTTCACGATTCTGAATTATTTGTGGAGACTTTCTATTTAAACAGGTGGTCGGGATTTACCTGATGATTTGCACATTTCAGAAATCCACCACGGCAAATCTTCCAAACGCCACTCGTCATGGCATTTCTGGCTTTTGCGGGCGCGAAATCTGAAGCGCCGATGGAGAGGCCTCAGCGGGCGCTTTACCTACAAAACGCAAAGGAAATATTTTTGTAACAAAAAATCTGCCACAAATCGCATATTTCTATCACCTTTTTTTTGAAACGACAAACATATTTGTATTTTTGCATCTGAAAAACGAATGCGCAGCACGAAAAAAAACGAACGTGTTGCACGCCAACGGCCCCGAGCGGCCCAAACTCAAAAAAGGTCATGAAGACAAAAATACGCAACGCTGGCGTCTCCGCAACAGCGACCAAAGCCCGAAGGGCCGTTCTAGCCACGATGTTCTTCCTCTTCGGGGCCGTCATGGTGTGTGCATGCAGTTTTGCAAGCGAAGAGGGAAACGAGCAGCAGGAACTCGTTGAAGTGGGACAGAAGCTGCCAGCGTTCGCCGTGGTGATGAACGATTCAACCCTGGTTTCAAGCACAGACCTGACGGGAAAACCTTCCATGATTGTGTTTTTCAACACGGCCTGCACCGATTGCCGGAAGGAACTGCCAATCGTTCAAGAACTCTTTGAGGAATTTTCCGACCGCGCCAACTTCATGGCAATATCACGCGCTGAAGGAAGGAAAAGCGTTGCCGCCTATTGGGAAAAAGAAAAACTAGAAATCCCCTACAGCGCACAAGCCGACCGAAACGTGTTTGGTCTGTTTGCAAAAACCACCATTCCACGAATCTACATCGCTGACGCCAGTGGCACCGTGAAATACATCTTCATCGAGAAGGCCAGCAAGAAAAAACTTGTTCGCGCCTTGGAGAACTTGCTTCAAGTTGCCACGTAGCAAAAGGAAGGAACCAATCTTAAAGCGTGTTCTGGAAGGTCACGGCGTTTCTTTGGAGAAGCAGAACGCAGGAAAGATATCCGTCCGAAATGACATGACACGCCATTCTGAACACGCTTTTCAACCAACAGCAAAAAAGCAAAAACATCTAAAATAACCCTTCGGGGGATGCACGATAATTCTCAACACAACCGTCGTCAGCAGACAACTGGCAGGCAGATATCCTTTATAGAGCCCATGCTCCTTGCATCTGTTGCTTTTTAGTAATGGTGAAAGAACAAGTTGAGCGATTTTGACTGGGCATAAGAAATAACTCCTTACTCCACAACATTGGTCAAGTTATTTTTTCACCATTACTTAATTCGTCTGCCCGCAAAAAAACTCTTGAAGAATTTTCTGTCACCCCCAAACAAAGAACAAACATGAAAAATAGCCTGTTAAAATTTCGCCTAACGGTGATGAATTTTTTGGAATTTGCAGTGTGGGGAGCCTATCTGACCTCTCTCGGAACCTACCTGGCCAGCCACGGCTTGGGCAATGACATCGGCTCGTTTTACGTCATTCAAGGCATCGTCTCCATCTTCATGCCCGGCCTCATGGGCATCGTTGCCGACCGTTGGGTGCCCTCACAGCGCCTGCTCGGAATTTGCCATTTTCTGGCCGGTGGTTTCATGATTGCCGCCGCCTCATACGGTCTCTCTGCGGGCGACCACGTTGAATTTTCAACCCTCTTCACCTACTACGCCTTGAGCGTTGCCTTCTACATGCCGACACTGGCACTGAGCAACGCCGTTGCCTTCAACGGACTGACAAAGGCTGGTTTGGACACTGTGCGCGACTTTCCGCCCATCAGAGTGTTTGGCACCATCGGATTCATCTGCACCATGCTCGCCGTCAATTTCTGCGGTTTTCAGGCAACGCCCCATCAGATGATGCTCTCGGGCGTGTTGAGCATCATTCTTGCCATCTATGCGCAAACGCTGCCCGCATGCCCTGTCAGCCCGCGCGGCGAATCGAAATCTGTGGTTGAAGCATTGGGACTGGATGCCTTCAAACTCTTCAAGCAACACAGGATGGCCATATTCTTCATCTTCTCGATGCTGCTCGGCGTCAGTCTGCAAATCACCAACGGATATGCCAACCCCTTCATCACGAGCTTCAAAGACATTCCTGAATATGCCAACAGTTTCGGCGCAAACAACGCCAACGCCCTGATTTCGCTTTCACAAATCAGCGAAACCTGCTGCATCCTGCTCATCCCGTTTTTCCTGAAGCGCTACGGCATCAAGCGCGTCATGATGATTGCCATGTTTGCATGGGTGCTCCGCTTCGGTCTCTTCGGCCTTGGAAACCCAGGTCCTGGCGTCTGGATGTTCGTGCTTTCAATGATTGTCTATGGCGTGGCTTTCGACTTCTTCAACATCTCTGGTGCGCTGTTTGTGGAGCAAAACACCAACGACAACATACGCAGCAGCGCGCAGGGCCTTTTCATGATCATGACGAACGGACTCGGCGCAGCCATTGGCACATACCTCGCCCAGCTGACCGTTAACCATTTTGTTTACGACAATCCAAGTGCCAATCCGATGACCGGCTGGCAAACGTGCTGGTATATTTTTGCCGGATACGCGTTTATCGTCTTGGTGCTCTTCACCTTCATGTTCCGAGAAGACAAAAAGGCGGCCAAATAACCGCCACAACATTTCCAGTCCAAACGCCTGCACGCTGTCGTCGTGACCTTTCTTTGTCAACATTGTGAGGAATGGACTGGACCTAAAAGAAAGACTTAGGGGTGTCCTGAAATTCAGGACACCCCTAAATATATTTTACGCATAAGCAGGTGGCCTCCCCGCGGGACAAAGCTGGCTACCTGTGGAGAGAGAACAGAAATTCAAGCCCGCCGTCTTTTCTGTTTCTGACGGAGATGTTTCCGGAATGAAACAAGACGGCATTGCGAACGATGGAGAGGCCGAGCCCCGTTCCGCCACAATCGCGCGTCCGCCCTTCCGTCACACGATAAAAGCGTTCAAAAAGACGCGACAGATGTTCTTCGGGCACTCCCACACCAGTGTCATAAAAACGGAAATAATAATACTCCTTGTCTTCGTTATAGCGCTCAATCCCAATTTCCGTGCCTTCACCGGAATAGCGGATACTGTTTTCCATCAGGTTTCTGAAGATGGAATAAACCAGGGCATAATTTCCGTTGATGGACGTATGCGGTGGGATTTCATCCGTCACCTTCATCTTCGATTCAGAGAGTTGCCCCCGCAGTTCCTCCACGATGTCGGCAACCACGCTGTTGATGTCTATTTCTTCTCTCGGCATGGTCTCTGGAGCTTCCTCGGTTTTCGAAATCAAAGCAACGTCACGAATCAGATCCGTCAGGCGGACCACCTGCGCATGGGCACGCTCCAAGAAATAATGCTGCTTCTCGGGCGAGAGCGACCGACAGGAGAGAATCGTCTCGATGTATCCGCGTATGCTGCTAACGGGGGTGCGAAGTTCGTGCGTGATGTTGTTGCTCATCTGCTGCTTGAGGAGTTTGTTTTTCTCGCTTCGCGTCACGTCTGTCAACGTCATCTCAAAGCTCCCATCGTTGTAGACCAGCAACTGGACCATGAAGTAATTTCCGCCGGCAGTGATTGTGAAACGAAAAACGGGGGCCTCTTCCATTGCAGCACGCTTGCCACCGGAAATGTCAAGGAACTCGACAGCGGGGGCAAAGGAACGCTCATGCCATAAGACATTCACATCAGGCGTTGGACGCTCGAGGATGGTGTTGACAAACTGCATAAAGCGCGGATTGGCATAAACTTTTTTCCGCTCGGGAGAGAATATGGCGATGCCGCCCTCAAAATAGTGTAAATGACGCATGAGGCGTTCACGCTCGGCGGCAATCTGCCGACCGGTGGCTTCCAACTGCTTATATTTCAACATAATGGAGCGGCCGATATCGCCAAGTTCCGTATGGGGAAATTCTATGTGTCCGTAGTCGATCAGACCGCGGTCGGCCGACTGGATGAAATGGCGCAAACTGACCAGGGCACGCCCGAAATGGCCTGAAACACGGATGAGCACCAACATCATCAACGCGAAGACGAGCAGGGCAAACCAAAGGTAGACATTGTCGGCCTTCATGAAATTCTGAACGGTCTCGGTATAGGGCAACGCCACGCGCACCACAAAACCGCCATAGCTCTTGGCATAATAGAAATAGGTGACGCCCGTTGAGTGTGACAAACGGACATCACAGCCCTCAGCATGGGTCATGGCCTGATGGACTTCTGGTCGGTTGGAATGGTCGTCAAGCTTTTCGCCAAGGCCGGTGTTTGAATCATATTTCACTTTTCCCTGGCGCGAAACAACCGTCAAGCGGAGTTCTGCAGGCATCATGCGCATAATGGCAGCCAACTGAACGCTGCCGTTGTCCACGCCTCTACTCTCCAAACTGTTTGCCACAAGATCGGAATAGCTGCGCAACCTTGTTTCGAGAAGTTCCCACCGATAGAGCTTCTCCCGATGATATTGAAAACAAACCAATAAAATAGCAAAAACTATGAACAACGCTGCAAAATTCAGCAGCAATTTACTCCTGTAAGACAGGTTTTTAATCAATCCTCTCATATCGTATTTCCTCTATTTTTGCAGTGGCACTTACGTGCGTCAAGGAACAAGGCAGTAACCATATCCCTGGCGGTTTGTCAGGCAGGAAGCCTCGTCGCCCAGTTTCCGACGGATTCGCGCCACATGAACGTCAACGGTGCGATCCAGAACATAACTTTCGCCATGCCACACTTCCGAAAGTATCTCTTCACGCGTGAACACGCGCTTGGGATTTTTGGCCAACAAACTGAAAATGCCAAATTCCTTGGGAGAAAGGTGTATGTCTTCACCGCGAACCGTCACCATCTTTCTCTCGAAATCAATTTCAATTGCTCCGATTTCAATCTTTGCCTTGGCCGTCGGCGTTGACGTGCGGCGCAAAATGGCCTTGATGCGGGCCAGCACTTCCTGAAGCGAAAACGGCTTGGAGATGTAGTCGTCGCCACCGGAAGAAAAACCGGTGAGCATGTCGTTTTCCGTGTCGCGGGCCGTTAGGAAAATGATGGGCACGTTGTTTTTCAAGCCCTTCCGGAGCTTTTCGGCCAGTTTGAAGCCCGACATGCCGCCCAGCATGACATCAAGCAAAATGAGCGAACAATCGGGGGTGAGCTTCTGCAAGGCCTCTTCGGCCGACTCCGCCGTATCGACCTGATATCCGGCATTTTCAAGATTACACTGCAATATTTCGCGCAAATCGCTTTCGTCATCAACGACCAAAATTTTGTATTCCATATTTTTCTGGTTTTTCCTTTTACCATTATTTACCCCTTCTGATAAGCAGGTGGTCTGAATTATTTTGATTGCCTTCTTATCAAAAAGAGTACGTTTTTTGACTGCAATATTACGCATTTCCCTGTAATAACCATGCACTTGGAGGTGTTAAGTTTTTGTGAAGATTAAAAGGTCGCCAAAATTTGCACACTTCCGTAAGACAAAGATTTTAGCACCAAAACGCCCTTAACCAATTCTTAACAACTCTGTCACATCTGCCACACATCCCATCTCTAATTTTGCACTCGAAAAAGTAACCCGCAATGGGATTGCTACGGAAGGTGGCAGAAGTGTCTGAAAGGACAAAAATCAACTTCACGACCATCCCCAAAAACGAGAGCAACAAATTATTAATTCACAAATCTATATTTTATGGAATGGATGTTTATTGGAATCGTGGTATTCCTTTTCCTGCTGGCTGCATTCGACCTATATGTCGGCGTCAGCAACGATGCCGTCAATTTTCTGAACTCGGCCATCGGTTCAAAAGCGGCACGATTCAGCCGTCTGGTCGTCATCGCCTCCGTCGGTGTACTGATCGGATGTATCTTGAGCAACGGAATGATGGACATTGCACGACACGGCATCTTCTCGCCTCAGTATTTCAGCTTCCACGACGTGATGTATATTTATCTGGCCGTGATGGTGACAGACGTTGTGTTGCTTGACATTTTCAATACGTTCGGCATGCCAACCTCAACCACCGTCTCCATGGTGTTTGAACTCCTCGGAGCCTCGTTTGCCTTCGTTGTTATCAAAATGACAGGCGATGCTGCCGCATTGGGCATGGCTGACTATCTGAACACGTCGAAAGCGCTGGAAGTCATCATGGGTATTTTCCTATCCGTGCCCATCGCGTTCGTGTTTGGCGCACTGGTTCAATGGATCACCCGTGTTATCTTCTCCTTCAATATCAAAACGAAAATCCGCTGGAAAATAGGCATTTACGGAGGCATCGCTCTGACGGCCATCATCTATTTCATGCTGTTTAAAGGACTCAAAGACCTTTCGTTCATGAATGCAGACGTCAAGGCATTCCTCAACGAGCACATTCTGACAGTGCTCGGTGCTTGCTTCGTTGTGTTCACCATTCTGATGCAGACACTCCATTTCATGAAAGTCAACGTCCTGCGTGTCATCGTTCTGATGGGAACTTTCGCACTCTCAACGGCTTTTGCAGGAAACGACCTTGTGAACTTCATCGGTGTGCCCTTGGCAGGGTTCTCCGCTTTCCTTGACTATTCAAGCAATGGAGCCGGCGTTTCGGCCGACAACTTCATGATGTCTTCCCTCGAAGGCTCAGCCTCAACCCCAATCTACTTCCTGATTGCCGCAGGCGCCGTCATGGTGTTTGCACTTGCAACATCGAAAAAAGCTCGCCACGTAACGGAAACGGAGGTGGGGCTTTCGAAAAAGGACGAAGGCGACGAAATGTTCGGTTCTTCACGCGCCGCAAGAAGTTTGGTGCGATGGGGGAACTCCGTCGGACATTTCTTGACCAATTATACGCCCGCCCCTATTCGCACATTCATTGACAGCCGGTTCAAAATGCCACAAGAAGCCAAAGAAAGCGATGCTGCCTACGACCTCTTGCGTGCATCTGTCAACCTCGTGATGGCATCACTGCTCATCGCACTCGGAACTTCACTGAAACTGCCGCTCTCAACAACGTTCGTCACATTCATGGTGGCCATGGGTTCAAGCTTGGCTGACAGGGCTTGGAGCCGGGAGAGCGCCGTGTTCCGCATCACTGGCGTACTCACCGTTATCGGCGGATGGTTCCTGACCGCTGGTGTCGCATTCTCTGCCTGTTTCTTCGTGGCGCTGCTGATGAACTATGGCGGTGTGCCGGCCGCGGCCATCATCGTGTGTCTTGGCTTGTACTCCATCATCCACAGCCAGCGCAAATATAGCAAGAAGAAAAAGGAAGAGGAGAAAAACGGCGACGTCCTGTTCAACGAAATCATCACCTGCACTAAACCGCAGGATGTTCCGATGATGCTCAACAAGCATCTGGACGTGATCACAGGAGAAATGCTCTCTCTCTTTGCCGATGCGTTTAAGGAAACAACGGAAGGACTGTTTGTTGAAAATCTCCGAGCGCTGAAACACGCTGGCAAAAATCTAAACACGAGCAAACGCACTTTGAAAAACCTGCGCAGGCGTGAAACCATCTGCCTGAGACGTGCTGACCCGCCAACGGCCATCAAGCTGAGCACGACTTTCCATTTGGCACACAATTCGATGCGACAGATTCTCTACGGACTGATACGTATCAACGAACCTGCCAAAGAACACGTTGACAATCATTTCACACCGATTGACAGACTGGAAGCTGAGCAATTCTCAAAAATCAGCAAACAGCTGACGAACATCATCATGCAAGCCGCAGAAAACCTCCGCGAACAACGCATTGAGGACAACGAAACTTTGCGCGAAGAATGCGAAATGCTCAGAAGCAAGTTCAACGAACTCCGCGACATCGTTTTGGTGAAGATACAAAATCCTGACATCAATATCACGTCGGAAACGTTGCTCTTGCACATCATCCAAGAATCTGAACAACTGTGCATTGAAATTCGCCAACTGCTGAAACTGACAAAACGCTTCAAAGACTCGCTATAATGGCTTCAAGTAAAAAGGCTACATCATGAAACTGAAATATTTTCTTGCATCATCTGCATGCCTGGCGCTGAGCCTGCAAGCACAAAACACGACAGACTCCACTTCTGTCAAGCAAAATGAAGCACAAAAAACCGTCACACTGACCATTCCCTCGTGGGCACCACACATCAGCGGTACCATACGCGCCAAAGGAGAATATCAAACTGAAGAAAAGGAGGGGCGATTTGAAGTGCGCAATGCACGCGTCGCCTTTGACGGGAACGTACTGCCCAACGTCATCTATAAAGCGGAAATCGACTTTTCTGATGAAGGACAAATCAAAATGCTTGATGCCTATGCTGGCATAAAGCCGTTTAAAGCTTTTTCGCTGCGATTGGGCCAGATGCGTGTGCCGTTCAGCATTGATGCCCACCGCTCGCCCCATCAGCAATATTTTGCCAATCGCTCTTTCATTGCCAAACAGGTCGGGAACGTGCGCGATGTCGGACTGACTCTTGGCTACACGTTTGACAAGATTCCTCTCACATTGGAGGCGGGAACTTTCAATGGTTCCGGACTGACCAATCAGAAGGACTATTGGACAAAGACGCTCAACTTTTCGGCAAAGGCACAATATGCCCTGCCTTTCGGCCTGACGTTACAAGGCTCTGTACAGAAGATTTCGCCAAACGGCGGCGCGGTCTATCTGTATGACGGCGGTGCCACACTGCATTGCGGCAATTGGACGATTGAAGGAGAATACCTGCGTAAACACTACACCAACAACACGTTCTCAGACGTCAACGCCATAGACGCTTTTGTTTGCTATCTTCTCCCGCTTCAACGCGTTTTCGATCACGTTAGTTTTCTGGCACGCTATGACCAGATGGGCAACCACAGCAACGGACAATTGAACGCCGACGGCGTATTGCAAATTGACGATGCTGCGCGAAAAAGAGTCACCAGCGGTGTCACCTTCAGCTTCTCAAAAAAAATCAATGCTGACATACGCTTGAATTACGAAAAATATTTCTACGACAACAAAGCGCTGGCAAAACCCTCTGAGCGCGACAAAGCCGTTATCGAACTGATGGTTCACTTCTAAGCAACCTGTCTTTTCGTAGCACGAACCACAGAAAAGGGGAATGATATGTGTTGGATGCCTCACATGTCATTCCCCTTGCTGTTGCACATAGCGTTTAAGTAGGTGGTCAGCTTTTGTGAAATAATTTTCACCACTCATTTTTTTAAAGCCGACATTAATATCTGTCGCTGCCCATTACATATCTGATGAGTTCGCAAAAATTCTCCTAAGCACGTCTTGGCTCGTTACAAGCATGTCATGGCTTAATCCACGCAGAGCCTGCTTCATCGTTCTGTCGGCAACGCGCTGGGCCCTTTGCTTCATGAGCTTTCCTTTCATCGTGAGATGCACCTCATGGCAACGTCGGTTGCCTACTCTCTCATTTCTCTGAATATAGCCATTCCGCTCCATGCTTTTGAGCAACCTCGTCATGGCAGGTTTGTCTTTGCAGGTTGCTTCACAAAGCTGCTGCTGCGAAACACCATCTTGCTCCGTCAAATAAAGCAAAACGGTCCATTGAGACGGGGTCAAATCAATGCCCGACTCCATAAAATTTTTCTGCAATTTCTTGCTAATGGCTTCCGATACCTTGCCATTCAAAATGGCAAATATCAACCTTAAATCTATATCCAATTCCATATAAAATCTCCAACATATTTTTAGCATTCCATTTTCCGCTGCTCACTTTCCTTGCAGCGGAATCCTTTATGTATGACTCAGCTAAAAGTCGCTCCGCTGGCTTTTCTCGCCTATAAGCACTGGAAAAAATAGATTCATAATAACCACAAACTTACGAAATATTTTCAATTTCAATGACTTTAAATCCGTGGTAACCCGAATTATTTTAATTCTAAATGCTAATTTTGCAATAAATATAGAATGTAACATGATTTATCCAGATAATTTTGAGAAAAAAATTGGCTTTGACGAAATAAGGACGCTTCTCAAAGGTCGGTGTATATCGACCTTGGGAACTGAATGGGTTGACAATAAACTCACATTCATGAAGGACTTCGACCTCATCAAGACTAATTTGATGGAGGCTAAAGAGATGGACCGCTTTCTGACGGAGGAAGACGACTGCGACATTGAACTGAATTTCTTCGACATACGCCAGGCTCTGATGCGCATTAAGCCTGAACGCACCCACATGGAAGAACTGGAATTGTTTGACCTGAAACGCGCCCTTAAAACCATCGTCGATTTCACGGACGTGCTCGATAAAGGCTCAGACGAAGACGAGGAAGAAGAAGGTGATAATGATGATGCCAGCAAGGAGACCTCGACACGCTATCCTGCCCTGAAAGCCATGATGAGCGATGTCAAAACTTTTCCGCTACTCATCAAGCGCATTGAAAGCGTCCTTAACAAATACGGAAAGGTCAAAGACACTGCATCCAACGAACTTTTGACTATCAGACACTCTCTGGAACAAACAGTCAGAGGAATCTCTCATTCCTTGAGGTCTATCATTTCCGAAGCACAAAACGAAGGATACATAGAACGAGACGTGAGCCCCACATTGCGCGACGGGCGACTGGTCATTCCTGTTGCTCCTGCACTAAAACGCAAAATCAAAGGTATCATACACGATGAATCGGCCACGGGAAAGACCGTGTTTATAGAACCAACGGCCGTCGTTGAGGCAAACAACCGAATCCGCGAACTTAAAGCTGCTGAACGACGGGAAATCATACGGATTCTGCAAGAGCTGACAACAGAAGTGCGGCCGCACATTCAGGATATCATGTTCTCACAGATTGTTTTGGGACACATTGATTATCTCAGAGCTCTGTCGGCTTTTTCAAACACCTTCAAAGCGATATTCCCTACGTTGGTGCCCCACCCCATGCTTTCTCTTTCACAAGCATACCACCCTTTACTGCAACAATCACTGGAGAAACACGGAAAGAAAATGGTTCCGCTTGACGTCACGCTACCAAAGAACAAAAAAATATTGCTGATTTCAGGTCCAAACGCTGGCGGAAAATCTGTCTGCCTAAAGACTGTCGGTCTTTTGCAATACATGATACAGTGTGGCATGCCCATCCCTGTAAAAGAGAACTCCGTTGTCGGAATCTTCGACGACATATTCATTGACATCGGCGATGAACAGAGCATTGAAAACGACTTGAGCACCTACTCCAGCCATCTTATTAACATGAAGCAAATGATGCGCTGTTGCGGGCAGAAAAGCCTGTTGCTCATTGATGAATTCGGCGGTGGAACTGAGCCGCAAATCGGAGGGGCTATGGCTGAAGCCATCCTACGAAAATTCGTAGACAGCGGCACATACGGCATCATCACAACACACTACCAGAATCTTAAGCATTTTGCACAAGACTCTTCTTCCGTCGTTAACGGGGCCATGCTTTACGACAGAGCGCAGATGCAGCCTCTCTTCATGTTGCAAGTGGGAAACCCGGGAAGTTCTTTCGCGATTGAAATTGCGAGAAAAATCGGACTTCCAGAAGATGTTATCAGCTATGCCGCCGAACTTGTCGGAAATGATTATGTCATGTCTGACAAATATCTGCTTGACATCGTTCGAGACAAAACCTACTGGGAAAACAAACGAAAGAATATCCATAAGCGGGAGAAGCAACTGGAAGAAACCATTTCCAAATATGAAAAAGAAATGGAGCAATTCCAGACAGAGCGCAAAACCGTTATCAGGCAGGCTAAAGAGGAAGCGGAACAATTATTGCAATCGGCCAATGCTAAAATCGAGAACACCATTCGAGCCATCAAAGAAGCACAAGCCGAAAAGCAGCGCACCCTTGCTGCCCGCCAGGAATTAAATGCTTTCAAGGACGAAATCTCCACTGACGAGGACAAGGAAGACAAGATTGCACGAAAAATCGCTCAAATCAAACGCAGACAGGAACGTAAAAAAGACGGAAAGAAAACAGGAAACACTTTCAGTAACACGCTCAGTTTGACGTCTGTAAGCACAAAACCAAATGCCGTTGCCGCAGATTCTCAAAATCAAACGCTACACGAAGGAACCTGGGTGCGCCTAAAAGGACAAAACAGTGTCGGACGCATCGACAGCATCAACGGCAAACAGGCAAAAGTTTTGTTTGGCTCAATTTTCACTTTGGTCAAACTCGATAAACTGATAGCTGCAGAAGCACCACATGAAGACAAAACCATCAAAGTCTCCACCTTCGTAACCAAAGAGACGAGGGACGCGATGTATGAAAAGAAACTCCATTTCAAGCCAGAAATAGATCTGAGGGGCATGCGCGGTGATGAAGCGCTTAAGATGGTCTCATACTTCATTGATGACGCTATCCTGCTCGAACAAAACCAAGTCAGAATCCTTCATGGCACTGGCACGGGAGCCCTGCGTGAACTTGTGCGACAATACCTGGCAACTGTTCCAAATGTCAAAAGATTCCATGACGAACATGTGCAATTTGGCGGAGCTGGCATCACGGTCGTTGAATTCTCATAAGCTAAGTAATGTTGAAAGAATAAGTTCCGCAATTTTGCACCTGCATTTTTGAGCTATTTTTGAGCTTATTCGAAGGAGCAATGCGAGCATTGTGACTGAGAATAAGTTCGAAAAGAGCCGAAAAGGCAGGGGAGTACATAAAATATTACTTGCCAACGGCAAAATTGCGGAAGTTATTTTTTCAACATTACTAAAATGGTACATTTGACTGACGCTCTCTCAAATATCAGGAGCCAAACCTATATTCCATCATAAAGTCATCACAACAACACCCACCAGTCATACACTACATGCTCATGAAAACAAAATCATTTTTCATTTACTGTCTATGCAGTCTCCTTTTCTGCATAACCTCAACAGCAGAAATCAAACCCGTCATTCGAAAAATGACATTCAAGCAGGCTGATGAGACACTTTTGCACGTCAACTATGTTGCAAATTCACAATATAGTTTTTACACAACAACTGACGGAAGGATTCTCTTGCGCGATTCCGTCGGCAATTTGTGTTACGCAAAACAAATTGGCAACCAACTGATTAACACTAAAATTGCAGCACACGAAGAAGGCTGGCAAAGCGATAATGAACGCTCTGTGAAGTGCACAGCCGCAAAAATCTCCAACGTTTTAAACTCGCTTCAGGCAAAACGACAGCAAGCCCTTCAAAGGGATTCTTCTCTCAAAAACGCCACAAAATCAGCAGACGGACTTGGACGTTACGGAGAGAGCTATGGAGGAGCTATCCCAAGCGTCGGTGGCTCAACCATTCCTTTTGTCTTGGTTGAATTTGCAGACGTTACACTGCAAGACTACTCAACTATTGACAAATACGAAAGCTATTTCAACGATGCTGTTTACAAAAACGATGAGGGAAACATCGGTAGTGTCAGCAGCTACTTCAATATGCAAAGCAGAGGTCTGCTCAACCTAACCTTCAAAAACGTAGGAAAGATCCGTTTATCCAAAAACCGTGCTTTCTACGGGAAAAACAGCGCACAGGGAAAAACGGACGAAAATCGCTACGTTTTTGTGCAAGAGGTTTTAGACAGCATCACAGCAAGCGACGTTGATTTGGAGGACTTTAATGTCAATGGTTCTATTCCCAATATCTGTATCATCTTTGCCGGTCCTGGTGAGCAATCTTCATACGACGTTGGGGCTGAAGACTACTTATGGGCACACTTCAGCTCTAAAAGTTTTAAATCTGGGAACTGCACTGTAAATTCCTATTTCGTTGGAAATGAATTATATGAGGATTACTTCAAAGAAGACGGAAGCGTTGAATATGCAGATCCTCCAACCAACAACTATTTAGTTCCGCAAAGCGTAAAAACCGTGGGCATCGGAGTTATCTGCCACGAACTGAGCCACGCTCTCGGATTGCCAGATTTTTACTACACAGGAAACGACCCCAAAACATATAATGCTTGCGAAACCATGAAATACTGGTCTCCGCTTGATTATGGCTATTTCTTTAAAGACGGATATGCCCCCGTTGGGTTTACGGCATACGAGCGCAACATGTTAGGCTGGTTAAAAATCAAGGAACTAAATGAGGCTCAAAGTGCCACTCTTCACTCCTTCTGTACAGACGAAGAAAACACTGGCGAGACGGAGGCTTATCTCATAAGAAATCCGATGAACGAAAAAGAATACTACATTCTAGAAAATCGGCAAACAGCAACATGGTACCCCAAAGCCATGGGACACGGTCTGCTCATCACGCATATTGACTATGATGCCAATGCTTGGAGAAACAACACCGTCAACAATGATCCACTCCACCAACGCTACGCTTATGTTGCCGCAGACAACAAAAAAGGGATTGACAACCTGGGACCTACGGACCTAAAAGGTGACCTATTTCCAGGGCTAACTGGTAAAACGGAGTTTACAGATACCACGGTTCCGGCCAGCAATGTTTATACCACAAACGGCAAACTGGGAAAACCCATATATAATATAAGCGAAAAAGACGGAGTTATCACATTCGACTTCATAGAACCCATCAGCACTGGCATTTCCTCTGGAATCTACGGAATAGACAATGAACCGACCTATATTTATACCATAGATGGACGGAAAATAAAAAGTTCATCACTTGAACACGGTTTATACATAGTCAAGGCTGGCAAGAAAACGAGCCTTGTCATTGGAAAATCTGTTAGATAATACGCCTTAAGTAGGAGTTCGAAATTATTTATTTTGAACTCCTACTTTATATAGTGTATATATGACATCCACCTAATCCACTAACACAACAGGCGAAAAGGTACCTTTATAAAGTACTTACACAACTGCCATCATTGATGGTCATATAAAATGTAACCAATTTCTTTAAGCAGGCTGTCAAAATTATTTATACATTTGAAAGATGCTGGCATATAAAATAATTTTGACTACTTACGCACCCCCAACCACATTCAAAACGAACACAGAAAATGGCAATAACAGAAAAGAGACTCAAACTTAAAATACGCAGCGACATGATGGCCGGAATACGGCAATTCAACCTCATCACTACCGGCGACCACATTCTGATCGGTCTTTCTGGCGGGAAAGACTCTCTTGCACTTTTAGATTTTCTTGGAGATGCTAAAAACAGAGCTGGAAGCAAATTCAAAATTTCTGCAGCACACATCAGAATGGAAAATATCGATTACGCAACCGATACAAAATACCTTGAAAAAAAAGCCATGCAAGTAGGCATTCCTTTATATATACGTACTGGGAAATTTGAAACAGACCGTAATCCTAAAAGAACACCATGCTTCCTCTGCGCATGGAACCGCAGGAAAATACTGTTTAATTTGGCACAAGAAATCGGCTGCAACAAAATAGCACTAGGGCACCATCAGGATGACATTCTTCATACGGCACTCATGAATCTCACCTTTTCTGGGTCTTTCAGTACGATGCCTGCATGCCTGGAAATGGAGAAATTTCCCATAACCATAATCCGTCCTCTTTGCAGGGTCAAGGAAGAAGACCTAAAAATTTGGGCAGAGATTCAGGATTATCAACCCGTGAAAAAGATTTGTCCCTATGATAAAACATCAAACAGGACCACAATAAAAAAGGTTTTCCACGAATTAGAAGAGGTTAATCCTGAGTTCAGGTATAGCCTTTGGCACGCTCTTGAGAAACAAAACGCTTTGACTGATACAAAATTTTCAGAAAAAGTTTAGCCCTCAAAAACGCTCAAAATCCCCCATTTATAGGCGCTTTCCGAGAGAGTCAAGAAAAGAAATCAGCGAAAAACGCATTTTTTTCTTGGAAAAGTTTGGAGTTTAAGAAAAAAGTCGTACCTTTGCATCGCGTTTGAGAGAGAGCGCTACTACAAAAAGTAAAACAAGCGGAAATAGCTCAGTTGGTAGAGCACAACCTTGCCAAGGTTGGGGTCGCGAGTTCGAGTCTCGTTTTCCGCTCACTTAATGAAAGAATTAAAATCATCGAGCCCAGGTGGCGGAATGGTAGACGCGCTAGTTTCAGGTACTAGTGTCAGCAATGACGTGCAGGTTCGAGTCCTGTTCTGGGCACAGGAAAAAGATTTTAAAACAAGACAAACAATACTGGAGAGGTGGCGGAATTGGTAGACGCGCTACTTTGAGGGGGTAGTGTCAATTGCGACGTGGGAGTTCGAGTCTCCTCCTCTTCACTTGTTTGCGGAAATAGCTCAGTTGGTAGAGCACAACCTTGCCAAGGTTGGGGTCGCGAGTTCGAGTCTCGTTTTCCGCTCATTAATTTCCATGGAGATTGATTATAATCTTCATGGAAATTTTTGTTATATAGAAATCTGAGTTTGGCCCTTCAAGGACAAAAGCAACGGTTTTCATTCCGCGATGTATTTCTTATATAGAAAGAAGCAAATACACGGCTTTTTTGTTTTTCGGCCACACAGAGTGATTCAAACAGGTCGTCTGAAGCCATAGCAGATTATCTACCTTCATTTTTTAATAAAAACATTGTCTGCACCATGAATATTTACGCGAGGTACTTTGACCAAGATACTTTAGTTTACAGCTTTGATGAACTTATGGATTTTCTTTCGTCTATTCCAGATATCAGAATAACGCCAGAACTCGTTGAAGATGTCAGAAACTATGTAGAAAGCGACATGCCATATCCAAAGAGATATAAGATACGGCCGCGTGTATATTTCATCTTGATTAAAACCACAGCTGAAAGCTTGTCTGCATTCAAAGCCAACAGAAAGAACCCTCAGGAACAAACAACAAGCGACAATGAACCTTTCAACAAGAAAGAGATTCGTATCGGCCAATTGATGGAGGAAAGAAAAGGCTGGTATAAAGGGACTATCATATTTAAAAGGGTCATCCTGATACCAGAGACGCAAAAATTCCAATATCAAGACACACAATTCTCTGCTCTGATCTATGCCACATGTGGACAAGAATGCTATGACCATATTATCGACTATTTAAAAAATCGCCAAGACATTGACCTCAGAAGCCAATTCCCGTCTTCAAGAGGACAAAATTTCCGCTTCGTTTTCATGGGAGAAAACCTACCAACGTTTTTATCCAATACAGACGAAAGTGGGGACAGCAGCTTGATTGAACAGGAATGTGTGGACAGAAACGAAGAGGGCAAACCTTCTGAACAGATGGAAATGGGCGAAAGTCAAGAACCAAAACTTGACTGATATAGAAGCAACCTGTACAGAAATCTACATTGTACACACTATGACAACACACCAATAACACAAAGGCAGGAATCCCAAAAACGGATTCCTGCCTTTACCTTTTATCACAAAGTAATCCCCAAAAAACGAGATCCAAACTTGTCAGCTAACGCCGTCCTGCGTTCAATCGTACCTCGCCCCGTGCACAACAGCGTCTCGCCCAGATGAGAACGCCTCTCAGCACAGATGCGAACGCGTCTCGCCCCAAATGCGCTTGCATCTCGACCAAGAGGCAATAAAAAAACGACATAGCCTTAAATCACTCAACTATCATCATGTCACTCATCACTAAATCAGACAAGAAAAATCCCTTATGAGTAAAAGATAAATGACCACCGGCTTCCTTCAGAAGTCCAGATTTGACGTGAGCCTCTGCTGCCACGATTATTTTATTAAAGCGTTCAACACCGAACTTTGACAAAAGCGACCTCGTATCAAGCCCTTCTTTAGTGCGCAATGATGTAAAAACAAACTCATCACAAAGTTCATCAGCACCAAGAATTTCAATTTCATGAGGGACCTCGTCACTCGATTGAATATAAGATTTCAAATCTGAATTATTACTCCTACGAACATTCACACCATTAAAGCTATGTGCTCCAGGACCAAAGCCCACATAAGGTGCTCCCATCCAATACTTGGAATTATGATGTGAACGAAATCCAGGATAAGAAAAATTAGAAATCTCATAATGCTCCATACCCTTTTTCTCCGTCATATCAAGAAGCACATCATACATCCTCAAACTCAAGTCTTCATCAATTTCGTCAATTTGGCCACCATCACGCATGTGCGTCAAAAGCGTTCCTTCTTCAAACATTAAAGAATATGCCGACAAATGCTTGACGGGCAAGGACAATGCCTGCTTCAAATCTTTTTCCCAAGACTCAACAGACTCATTGGGAAAGCCAAAAATCAAGTCGATAGAAACATTGTCAATACCATTCTCAACCAGTGAATGAACAGCTTTCACTGCTTGACGAGAAGAATGTCTTCGATGAATGAATCGCAAGCGTTCGTCATCAAATGTCTGGACCCCCAAACTGACTCGATTGATGCCTATATCCACCAACTGCTTGACAAAAGATGGCGTCACGTCATCAGGATTTGCCTCTAAAGTGATTTCTGGATTATCTGCCAAAGAGTAATTTTGAATAAGATGATTCATCATTTTCTCTATGCGGCCAGTATGCAAACAAGAAGGCGTTCCTCCCCCAACATATATTGTATCAACTTGCGAATCCACCTCGTTTTTTCTGTCTGCCATCTCTTTCAGCAAACGTTCGACATATCTGTCCTTAAAATCCTCGCCATAAACAGTTGAATAAAAATCGCAATATATGCAACGCGACTGGCAAAACGGAACATGAATGTATATTCCAGATAAATTGGTGTTCTCAGAATTCGTCATATCAATATTTTATATGTCAGGTATCGGAAGTGACAGATAAATCACTTGCAAAAATGGTAAGAATTATTTCCACGGCACTACAAAGACCGTGAAACCTGATTCAAAGATACAAGTAGTAATCGAGTTCACAAAGTTAAATGGTGGCAATATCAAAAAAAACGCCTTCAAAAAAAGATTACCCGAAAATAAAATCGTAAATTCGCATCTAAATTGTAGAACAAAACCTGCCTGTAACGGATTGTTATAAGGCAGGTCATTAAAGACCACATATTACAAAATGGAAATATCTGGAAGAATTATTGCAGCCCTGCCAGCACGTTCAGGCACATCTGCACGTACAGGAAACACCTGGATGAGCCAAGAGTTTGTCATTGAAACACACGAACAATATCCCCGCAAGTGTGTGTTCACCGTTTTTGGCGAAGACAGACTGAAAGAAATGAACATTGAGGTCGGAAAAGAAATGACTGTATCATTCGATATTGATGCCCACGAATACAACGGCCGTTGGTTTAACGATATCCGTGCTTGGCGAGCTGTACCTCTCACACCTGCCACCGTTGGAGGATCAAGCGTTCAGCCAGGAATGCAGCCAAATCAGCCAGTAATGAACACACCTACTGCAACTGCAGAGCCAGCACCAGCAAACGCAGAGGATGACCTTCCGTTCTAATGGGCAAAAAACTAAAACATAAAAATGGGCGAACCTTCGAGTTTATTCTTATTTAGATAAGCAAACAAACTCGAAGGTTCGCCTTTCAGTAAGCTGAGATTACATTACATGAAGTATATCATTTGCAAACTTCTAATATGGGCATTTGGATTATTTGCCACAAGCTCCGTATTTATGGTTATCGTTTACCGATGGCTTCCAGTCAAAGTAACACCACTAATGTATATTAGGAGTTGGGAACATGCTGACGAAGAGGAATATTCAGCATGGCAGCATCAATGGGTTCCTCTCGATAGCATTTCGCCATACATGGCCGTTGCTGTCATGGCCTCTGAAGACCAACGGTTTCTTAAGCACCATGGATTTGACCTTCAAGCCATCAAGCAAGCACAAGCTGAATTTGAAGAAGGAGGACGCAGACGCGGCGCAAGTACCATCAGCCAACAGACAGCCAAAAATGTGTTTTTATGGCCAAAGTCTTCATGGGTGAGAAAAGGCTTCGAGGCATACTTCACATTTTTAATTGAGCTCATGTGGCCCAAGGAGCGAATCATGGAAGTCTATCTCAACAGCATTGAAATGGGAAAGGGCATCTATGGCATTGAAGCTGTAGCGCAGTCACACTTTCATTGCCATGCCAAAGAACTTAGTAGATCTGATTGTGCCCTCATAGCAGCCACTCTACCCAACCCAATCCGCTTTGATTCCAGCAAACCAAGCCCTTACATGAAAAGAAGGCAGCTGCAAATCAAAAGACAAATGAAATACATTGATTTTCTGCCAAGAAAAAAATAGCCACTGATTTCAACACATAGCGAAAAGCCTTGAATGGTCGTAGCATATTCTCGCAGAGTCCTTGTAAGTCGATAAAAAAGAAAATCCAGAATACTTTTACGAGTATTCTGGATTTTACAATTCATATAGATAGTCTGAGGATGATTGATTTCAGCAGAGGTTTTATATCATTCACAAACTCCACCTCCTGCATTTATTCAGCGTCAGGGGTTATCAATTTGTAGCCCTTGCCATGAATATTGATAATCTCTACATTTTCATCCGCTTTCAAGTGCTTACGCAACTTGGTGATATAAACATCCATAGACCTTGCATTGAAATAGTTGTCATCAATCCAAATCGTCTTCAATGCGTAATCACGTTGTAAGATTTCATTTGAATGTGCGCACAAAAGATTAAGCAGTTCACTTTCTTTTGTTGTCAACTTCGTCATCTCATCACCACGTGCCAATATTTGCTTTTGGGTATCAAAAGTGAAAGAGCCAATCTTGTAGAATGTGCGATTGCGATTTTTCTTGCCACGTGCGCGACGCAAAATAGCCTCAATACGCATTGTAAGTTCCTCCATAGAGAAAGGCTTTGTCAAATAGTCATCTGCACCAATCTTGAAACCCTCTAACACATCTTCTTTCAATGTTTTAGCAGTCAGGAATATAATCGGCGTATCATCGCTATTCTGACGAATATCCTTTGCCAACGTAAAGCCATCCTTTTTAGGCATCATCACATCAAGCACACACAAATCAAACTTGTCTTTCAGAAATGCCTTATATCCGGCATCTCCGTCTGTGCAAAGCGTTGTTTCATAACCTTTTGCCTGCAAGTATTCGCGAAGCAACATACCCAAATTCTCATCATCCTCACACAAAAGGATGCTCATTTTGTTATCGTTCATTTTGATGAAATTTTTAGTGTTGGTAATATTATAATAAACTTTGTACCGAGTCCGTATTCACTCTCAGCATGAATACTTCCTCCAAAATTTGAAATTACATTTTTCACATAGGCAAGTCCCAATCCGAATCCTTTGACATCATGACGATTTCCCGTATGGACTCTATAGAACTTCTCAAAGATTTTCTTCACATCTTCCTTTTTGATGCCGATGCCATTGTCGCTTATTTCGATTTGCAATTTGTCGTCCTTTATCGCAGTCGAAACAACCAACTTCAATTCCACATCATCCTTTTTGTACTTCACCGCATTATCCATAAGATTGAAAAGTACATTCGTAAAGTGCATTTCGTCTACATACGCAACGACATCTTTTGCTTCTAGATGGGTTTCAATCGTACCGCCAGAACTTTCAACCTTTAAGCGGAAGGTATTAACAACATCGCTAATCAATTCGTTGACGTCAACCTCCCGTTTCTTGAATGTTGCAGCTTTTTTATCAAACATGCTCATCTGCAGAACCTTTTCAACCTGAAAACGCAATCGTTTCGTCTCATCGTTTATGATGCCACTGATATGCTTAAACATGGCATCACTCTTCATCACAGATGGATCACCAAGCATTTGAGCTGCCAGGGATATTGTTGAAATCGGAGTCTTAAACTCATGAGTCATATTATTTATAAAGTCATTCTTTATCTCCGAAAGGCGTTTTTGACGGAATATGGTGTAAATTGTCACGCAGAACACAATCAGCACAATCAATGTAAAGATAATCGCTGGTATCATAAAACGTACACTATAGAATATGTATTTACGTACATCAGGAAAATGTACATATAACACTCCCATCTGTGCACGAGGCGCATTGGGGAACAACTCTTGTCGATAGGCCGCATCTTCACTCTCTGCCACATAATCCTGACAACGGAAAACTTCACGTCCGTCAGAAGTCGTAACTCGGAAATGATAGGCGAGATTTACGCCATTTTTGCTTAGCTCACGCTTCAAAGTACTATCAAGTTCTTTGAAATCGAGACGTTGAGTCAACTCCTTATTATATGGCTTATAAAGAATCGACAACATTTCCTCCATCAGTTCCTTCTGTCTGAAAAAATGTTCAATGGTATCCTCAACCACATATGCCCCGTTCAAATCATTCTTTGAATCTGTCGAATCTTCTACATACAGACCCGCCTGAGCCATTTGCCAACGATAAGCACGCTTTAAAGAATCTTCATCAACAGGAAGAGAATTCTGCTTTTCCGTCAATTCCGAATCAAGACGAGCTTGAGCTTCATAAAGCTCCAAATCCTGTGCCGTTTGATTAAGGCTTCTACTCACAGCCTCCTCAAACTGCTCTTTCCGCATATCATAGACATTTTCAAAATACCTAAACTGCAAATAGAGCAATGTCAACAGGGATATTCCCATCACACATGCAATTGTCCAAATAGTTGATTTCTTCATGTCGCAAAGATATGATTATGATTGCGAATTAGGCAAATGATAATGTTTTTTTCTTAAACAGCTTGCATTATTTAACACAACAAGAAGATTTAATTATTAAACAAACAAGTATTTTATATTTTAGGGGGACGGGGATTGGATATCTGTAAACTCACAAAAACACTACAGCATTGACTCTAACTAAAGAATACTGTAAGCATTGATGAATTGCCATGAACGACATTTGATTTTCTAACTTTCTGGAAGTCGCCCCATAATTTCTTTTAAAATTAGAAATGGGAATAAATTACGTTCTGAATCTTTCGAAATTGTCGAATCCTTTTTAGGGTCTTATCACTACATCACTTTGGGAACAGGAAAAGGGAATACACCGTTTCTATAGAAAAACCAGGACTCCTATATAATTTAGCTTATTTTATATTGAAAATAAAGGAAAAAGGCGTAATTTTGCCCTGCTTTATAAACTGTGAAGCCCAGCAGGTATAGATATATGCTGAAAGCGTCACGCACTGAAAATAATAAATATAATTGAAGTAAATATATTATGTCGGAATCTGTTGATATTCGCCAACTAACAAATTTGATAGAAAGCCAATCGGGCTTCGTTACGAGCCTTACGAATGGCATGAGCCAACGTATTGTTGGTCAAAAGCATCTGGTTAACGCTCTATTAATCGGACTTTTAAGTGACGGACACGTATTATTGGAAGGTGTTCCTGGATTGGCCAAGACACTGGCCATAAAGACATTGTCAGAATTGGTTGATGGACATTTCAGCCGATTACAGTTTACTCCTGACCTCCTGCCAGCTGACGTAATTGGCACTCAGATTTATAGTCAGAAAACAGAGTCATTCCGAATAAAGCAAGGACCAATCTTCGCAAATTTCGTTTTAGCTGACGAAATCAACCGTGCACCAGCAAAGGTGCAGAGTGCGCTGCTGGAGGCGATGCAAGAACGACAGGTGACAATTGGCGATAAGACGATGCCTCTTCCTGATCCATTCTTGGTTATGGCCACACAAAACCCGATTGAACAAGAAGGAACATACGCACTTCCTGAAGCCCAAGTTGACCGCTTCATGCTGAAGGTGGTGCTTGGCTACCCTACACTGGAGGAAGAGAAACGCATTGTTCGCAGCCATATATCTGGACAGATTGATGAAAAGATTTCGCCTGTAACAGATATTGAGACCATCAAGCGAGGACGCGAAACAGTTAAACAGATTTACATTGACGAACGCATTGAACAATACATTGCCGACATTGTTTTTGCCACACGTTTTCCTGAAAAATACAAAATGCCTGAACTGAAATCAATGATTGGTTTCGGCGGTTCACCACGTGCATCCATCAATCTGGCATTAGCGGCAAGAGCCCAAGCCTTTATCCAAAGACGCGGATATGTTGTGCCTGAAGATGTCAGAGAAGTAGTGCATGACGTGTTGCGACACAGAATAGGTCTGACGTATGAAGCCGAAGCGAACAACATGTCAAGCGAAGACATTATAACGGAAATTCTGAATAAGGTTGAAGTTCCATAAGGAATAGAAGAAGCTTTGTAGGGATGTTCTCCGCTGTGGGACAAGGAGAGACGCTATATGCTCCCCCTATCCAAGGAGCATCCCTACAAGGAAGAATGCAAAACAGGAAAAAGGAACGGCTATACAGCCGAAAGGCCTGCAACCGTAAAAGTCAAATGATGGAGAAGAAATCAACACTGAACTCTGCCGACTTGTTCCAGCGCGTAAAAAACGTTGAAATCAAAACGCGAGCACTTACAAATAACATCTTTGCAGGAGAATATCATTCCGCCTTTAAGGGCAGGGGAATGTCGTTTGCCGAAGTGCGAGAATATCAGGACGGGGATGACGTTCGCGATATAGACTGGAACGTGACGGCAAGATATAGCCGTCCGCACATCAAAATCTTTGAAGAGGAACGCGAACTGACAGTGATGCTGATGATTGATGTTTCTTCAAGCCAAAGCGTTGGCAGCAGACTAAGAACCATGCGGGAATCAGCAACAGAAATTGCTGCGACTATTGCTTTTTCTGCATCACAAAACAATGACAAGATTGGAGCCATTTTTTTCTCAGACAAAATAGAAAAATACATTCCTCCTCAAAAGGGTCGCAAACATATTCTTTGTGTCATACGAGAACTGCTTGATTTCAAGCCATCAGGTACGAAGACTTGCATATCTGCACCGCTTGAATATCTGATGCGCGTTCAGAAACGCCGCTGTATTGCGTTTATGATCAGCGACTTTTTAGACTTCAACGACTATGAACGCACGCTATTGGTAGCCAATCGCAGACACGACTTAGTTGCCCTCAGACTTTATGACAAACTGCTTGCCGATTTGCCAAATGTCGGACTGCTTGAGGTTTTGGACGCAGAAAACGGACACAAGCAGATCATTGACACGTCAAGCCGAAAGGTGCGTGAATGTCACAAACAATGGTGGAACAACTGGCAAAACAAATTGGATGAGGTTTTTCATAAAAACGGCATCGACAATACCAAGATTGCAACCGATGAAGATTATGTCAAACCGCTGATTCATCTTTTCTCAAGCCGCTCATCTGTTTAGTAAGCGGCGTTAAACAACACCCCAACCTACGATATTTAATTATTCGTGTTTGAAGAAGATGTACATAAACAGAATCATAGCATCATATATAAAGTATTTTCGCAAATCATACGAACAGAATATCTGTCGTATGGTTTGCGTTATTACCATATTGCTCTTCGTGCAAGGGGTCAATGAAAAGTTACGGGCCCAAGTTGTCGTTGACAGCAAGCTGGGACAAAGCGAGATTTTAATTGGCGAGCAAACCACATTGACAACAACCGTCACCGCCAACAAAACACAACACGTTATCTTTCCCAACTACATTAAAGGTGACACCATTGTAACTGGTGTTGAGGTGCTGAACGCAGGAGAGATTGACACGTTGAAATTACCTGGAGACAAACGCATACAATTATCACGCAGCTATACCATCACCTCATTTGACTCCGCTCTCTACTCTATCCCTTGCATGGCTGTAGAAGTTGACGGAAAGATCCATCAAGGCAAGTCTCATGCAGGACTGAAAGTTAACACCGTAGAGGTAGACACTGTACACGTGGACAATTTTGCAATGCCATTTGACGTTCTGGAAGCGCCATATAGTTGGACAAATGATTTGCTGATCAGCGCACTCGGTTTGTGGTTATTGATGGGACTCGTTTTCTTCACAGCCGTAAAACTCTCAAAGAGAAAACCGCAACGCAAGCAGATTGTCATACCTCCCCCCACCCCTCCGCATAAAAAGGCTTCCGAAGATATGAATATACTCCGAGGAGATTTGTCGAAAGAAATGGATCTGGAAGAAAATAAAACATTTTTCATCCGCTTGACAGACATCGTCAGACGCTTCATTGCCAACAGATATTCCATCAACGCAACAGAGCGCACAAGCAACGAACTGGTGACTGATTTAAGGAATACGATTGACCAAGCCGAATTGGAGAAACTTCAGGAAATATTATTTACGGCCGACAACGCAAAATTCGCCAAATATATCTCAAGTGTGCAGCAGCGAAAAAGACTGTTTAGCCAAGCTGAGGATTTAATGCTTAATCTGCGTGACGAATTGATGGAACAACCCAAGCCGATCATAAAATACGTCACCTATTCCGACGTACAGCAACACCGCCTAAGAATATTGTATTGGGCAGGGTTGATATTATCCATCATGTCTGTCTTTGCCCTTTTCGCTTGGATTCTTCTGGAAATATCTGGTATATATTTCAGATTTTGAAATACATATTCTCTTGCTGCAATAGAACGAATGAAGGCATTTACACCAGCCTGTCACTTAAAATGACAAGTTTTATGACAGGAGTTTATGATGCCATCATTCCTGCGTATGCAAGTGAATCCTAAAACATAATCAAACCATGCAATTTGCGAATCCGGAATATTTTTTTCTGCTGCTTTTGTTAATACCCATTCTGTTGTGGTATTTCCTTATACGCGGTCTCGGAGAACCTACACTGAGAATGGCAACGACAGAACAATATCGGAATGTTCCACGAACATTCCGCACAACCTTTATACATCTGCCGTTTGTGTTACGCACGTTGACCATAATTATTCTGATTGTCATCTTGGCACGTCCGCAGACAAGCAACGCCCTTAGGGAAAGGGAAGTTGAAGGAATTGACATCATGATGGCCATGGACGTATCAACAAGTATGCTTGCACGCGACCTAAAGCCAAACCGAATTGAAGCCGCAAAAGAAGTGGCATACAAATTCATCTCCAACCGGCCGAACGACAATATCGGACTGACCTTATTTGGAGGAGAAGCATTCACCCAATGCCCCATAACAACAGACCATGCAACACTCCTCAACATGTTTCATGACGTCAGTTGCGAAATGCAAGCCAAAGGAATCATCAGCCCAGGAACCGCTATCGGGATGGGACTTGCCAACGCTGTTTCTCATTTAGAGAAAAGCAAGTCAAAGAGTAAAGTCATCATCCTCCTGACAGACGGCGTTAACAACGTCGGCGAGATTTCTCCGTTAACGGCGGCCGATATGGCCAAAGAGAACGGCATCCGCGTTTATACCATTGCGATAGGTGCATCCAGTGGCAAGAGCAAGCAGGCGGTTACGACCCTTCCAAATGGTGAAGAATATTATGCAGACGTCGAAAATGATTCTGACCCAGAAACCCTGAAAGCCATAGCACACACCACAGGAGGATTGTTTTACCAAGCCGAAACAAGCGACAAGCTGAAAACCATCTATGACGATATTGACAAACTTGAGAAAACGAAACTGAAGGTTAAAAACTTCGACCGAAAATATGAAGCCTTTCAGTTCTTGGGGTATGCCGTGTTAGTGTTGTTCCTATTGGAAATCATTCTCCACTTGACAATATTCCGCCGTATGCCATAATAAGTAAAGGTAATCCGGTTTAGGACGCCAACTCACACTATCAGTAGGAATGCCTCCTCTCGGAAATCATATCATTACACAACGAAGCAGCCAACAGCAAACAGGTCATTACACAAGCATTTTCAAGACACCTCAAAAAAGAATATGTATCAGACATTCTAAATTAAGACATAAATGTTTAGATTTCAAGATCCACAATATTTACCCCTGCTATCCCTCATCATAATCTTAGCGTTACTGTATGTTTTTAACGCATACAAGGTACGCCACTTGGAGAAGCAACTGGCCGACAAGCGTCTGCTGTCAGAGACTGCGCCAAAACGTTCTCCGAAACGCCGTCTGCTGAAGTTTGTTTTATTGGAAACAGCTTTGGCTTTTTTGATATTGATGATGGCGCGTCCTCAATTTGGCACCAGCAACATCCAAGAGAGCGAACGAGGAATTGAAGTATCTTTCATCGTTGACGTTTCCAACTCGATGATGGCGCAAGACATTCTTCCGAACAGGCTGGAACGCTCCAAATTGTTTATGTCCACATTGATTGACCGGATGAAAAACGACCGTGTCTCTCTCGGTGTGTTTGCTGGTGAAGCCTATCCGCAAATGCCGATAACAAACGACTACACTTCAGCCAAATTATTTCTCGAAAATTTCGAGCCTGGCATGGTAACGCTTCAGGGAACGAGTATTGCCTCAGCCATCAACCTGGCAAAAAACAGTTTTTCCGCACGCAAAGACATCGGGAAAGCCATTGTGATCATCACGGACGGCGAAGACCATGAAGAAGGCGCAATCAAGGCATCCGAAGAAGCGAGAAAGGAAGGCTGCACGGTGTTTATTATCGGAGTCGGCACAGTAACAGGCTCAAAAATCCCATTACCAAGCGGTGGCGTGTTGAAGGACAATGACGGCCAAGAGGTCGTAACGAAACTAAACGAAACCATGTGCCGCGAAATCGCTGAAGCTGGCGGTGGAACATACATCCACCTTGACAACAGCAACCAAGCACAACAAATTCTCCGCAAGCAATTCGATGAACTCAAACAAGCTGACAACAGTTTCCAGTTCACTGAAAAAACCGAGCAATTTCAAGCCATGGCGCTCATTGCCCTGCTGCTAATACTTTTGGAATTCTTCATTTCTTCGGGAAAAACCAAATGGCTGAAACGATTCAGAACATGAAATGCTGTCAATGTAACACCAGTCACACTGGCAGAGATTAAGGGTACCCCAAAATATTATGACCACCTATATATGAAACGATTCGCTATAATTTTTCTAATCCAAACATGTTTTGCCATCATATCCTGCGCTCAAACAGCAGTTTGGAAAACGATTCACCAAGGCAACAAGGCTTTTCATGGCAAACGATATGAGACGGCAGCTGAACATTACAACAGCATTCTGAAACAGAATGCCGTAAACACACGTGCCCTCTACAACCTTGGCAATGCGCGGTTGGCACAAGGAAAAATATCAGCGGCCGACTCTCTTTTCACCCGTGTGGCCGCAAACGACAACAACGCCCCCATACGCTCACAGGCCAACCACAACAGAGGTTTCATCTACCAGCGCGAAGCCCTAAGTGAGAAGAATGCCGAACGCAAACGCCAACTGCTACAGCAGGCAATTGCCTGCTACAAGCAAGCCCTAAGGGATTCTCCTGCGCAACAACCGTCAAGATACAACCTAGCATTGTGCCAAAAGCAGCTGAAAGACCTCAACGACAACCAGCCGCAACAACAACCGCAGGAGGAACCGCAAAAGCAACAGCAACAGCCCAAAGCAGAACAATCCAAGAACAACTCCTTGACAAACTTTGCACGCCAGGCTGAAAGACAGACCCGCAAGAAACTGAACGAAGCAAAAAGGCAGCGTTCGCTAATCAAAAACTGGTGACGAGACAAACACGCCCTACATTTCTGTTATATACTAACTATTTGAATGATGTACAGACGATATAAATTCGTATTACTATTGATTTGCCTTATATGGATGGCCCCCATCAACGCACAGTTGAAATTATCGGTTAACGCCCCTTCCATTGTTGAGGCCAACCCCAGTTATTTCCAAATCAAATATACACTGAACTCAGATTACGCTATCAGCTTTGAAGACATAAGCGACTTTCATTTTTCTACTGCCGACTTCACGCAGCTCTCTAAACCTGGCTATAGTATCAGAAAAGAAGACATCAACATCAACGGTCGGGCAAGAACAAATTGCTCGGTGACGATAACATGTACCCTCCGCCCAAAAGCGAAAGGAACTTTTATCATCTCCCCTGCAAGCGTTCATGTAAAGGGAAAGACCTACAAATCCAAAGCCGTCAAAATCCGTGTTGCAGACAACGCACAAGGGAACGGAAACAGAGCGTCCTCCAGCCAGAACGACAAGACAGAAGAAGAAAACGCAATGCGCACCGCGAGAACAGGCCTGTCCCAAAAAGATCTCTGCATAACTGCCGACCTTCAAAAGACCACAGTCTACGAGCAAGAAGCCGTACGCTTGAAATATCATGCACTTGCACTCCCTGGAGTGGGGCTGAGTAATACTGGCCTGAATGAAAAGCCTGATTTCAAAAACATTGTTTCTCTTGAGATTCCAACAAACCCAGAGTTTACACTTGCTCACGTTAACGGCGTTGCCTATAAAAAATACAAGGCAAAGGAATACGTGTTATACCCTCAGAAAGCCGGGCAGATACAGATTCCTAAATTGACATTCGATTGTATGGTCATGCAACGCGACCTCCTGCTGGACAGAATCGACGATTTCCTAAACGGCGGCGGCATTGGTGTTAACGTCAAACGCAGCGCCCCGCAACTGGTTTTGAATGTCAAGCCCTTACCCACCCCGAAACCATCAGGTTTTTCTGGCGGTGTTGGCCACTTCAAGATCAAATCGCAGATGAGAACTGCAAATTTGCGCACAAACGATTTGGCCACCTTCCGCATAACCATTTCTGGAACGGGCAACTTGAAACTGATTACTGCGCCCGACTTGGTTTTTCCAGATGGATTCGACAGCTATCCTCCGCAAATCGTCGACGAAACGACCATCACAGAAGACGGCGTATCGGGAAGCATCTCCTTTGATTACACATTGGTGCCACGGGAAGTAGGCAAATTCGAGATGCCTAAGGTTGACTTTGTATTTTTCGACCCGCAAAAAGGGGAATACCAAACCATCACAGCCAAGGCTTTCCAATTGAATGTCAAAAAGGGCACGAAAAGCGATGCAGCCGTTGAGTACGAAAAGAAGATGAGGAAAGAAGACATCAGAGGTATCAAGTTTGGCGAGGCCCACTTAGTGGCGACAGCCGACTACTATTGGTGGGGTACTTGGAAAACCTACCTGGCCTTTGCAATTGTCATCATCCTTGGCATCGGCATTCCCGTCGCCGCCAAACACTTTGACATCCGCGCTGTCAGTCTACCTGGTTCACCGCACGACAAAATGGGCAGAAAGGCCATCAAACAGATGCTGAAACTCAAGAGCACGCGAAAGCTAGAACAGCCACGCGAAACGTATAACGATTTGAACCAAATCCTACGCTGTTATTTCTCCGAACGGATGACAATGCCTGTCAACGAACTGAACACGGAGCGAATCCTCAATTATCTGAAGGAGACTTGCCATGCAGACGAGAATCTCACCATCAAGGTGAAACGCCTGCTGGACAACTGTGAAATGTCGAGCTACGCTCCGGTTGAAGTGATGGCTGATGCTCAAAAAGACATCGACGATGCCATACTGATTATCAAAACATTAGCCACCCTTTGACAAGCAGTCTGCACATTCTGCACTGCCCAATGTTTCAAGAAAAGACAAACACGAAACAACCAAAGACGCTCTTACACCACGCCCCACGCACACAAAATAGCGCCACAAAAATTGTTTCATAAGTCAGCAACATCATTATAAGCGAATGAAACACAACAAGATAAACAAAAGGTTCTTCACCCTGCTCACTTGGTTCCTTCTGCAAGCAGCGGGCACCTTCGCCTTTGCCGAATCCATCGAGCCAGCAAATGGCAGCAACGGAGAGCAAATCCCCACGGCAACCGCCGACAAACAAGCCAACGAACGCCCAAGCGCCAACAAGCAAGCTGCCGATTCGGCGTATATGGAAAAGGCATACGACAAGGCGATTGCCGGATATGAGCAACTTCTGAAAGCGGGAGTTGATGTCGACGTCCTTTACAACCTCGGGAATGCTTACTATCGCAAGAACAATCTGCCGCGCGCCATTCTTAACTACGAAAAGGCCTTGAAATATGAGCCCCGCCATAAAGATGCCCGCCATAACTTGGAAATCTGCCGTAGCAAACTGGGAGTTTCGGAGAATCCGCCTTCAGAAATGTTCTTCATCACCTGGTTCAACGACCTAACAGCTTACTTCTCTGTTGACCAATGGGGCACAATGGCCATGTTGTTCTTCTCGCTAACAACATTTCTTATCGTCCTGCGCAGAATGACGCGCCAACGCCTGCCGAAAAAAATCGCCTCTGTCATCATGCCGTTCGCCATTGTCGCCTTTGCATTGGCTGCCACCAATGCCAGCCTGCAATACCATCGCTTTCACAACGACACATACGCCGTCGCCTTACAAGACTCAACCATAGAGGACGAAAACGGGAAAGCGAAGAAAAACATACTGCGGGCTGGCACAACCGTACGACTTCTCAAAAACGGCTCGGAAGGAAAAATCATGGTGCAAACGAGCGACAAAACATGCGAAGGTTGGGCAAACAGCGGACATTTTATGCCTGTCTGATGCCGCCTAATCCGATTATTTCTGATAAATTTGCATAACACAGGCTGCACCTCATCCAATAGTTAGCAGCGCTCCATCTTCACTGGCAACTTGTCTGCCAACCCCACACCTACATATCTAAAGAATATTTATGCTGGAACAACTACAAAATATCGACACGTGGCTGACATTGGCAGTCAACGGCAGCCATTCATTATGGCTTGATGCCTTTGCCCTCAGCATCACAAGCACGATGACATGGATTGCCGCAGCCGCCATGCTCCTGTATGTGGTCATACGCAGTGGCGAGATGAAAGACATTCTGATCATCATCGCAGCCCTGGCGCTCTGCATCCTGCTGGCCGACCAGATAGCTTCCGGCATCTTCAAGCCACTTGTAGCCCGCTATCGTCCGAGCAACTCGCCGCTTATCATGCTGGACGTTGACATTGTGGCCGACTATCGTGGCGGGCGCTATGGTTTTTTCTCCAGCCATGCGGCAAACACATTTGCCGTCACCACCTTCACAGCCCTGCTGATACGCCACAAAGCCTTGACACAATCAATGATTCTGTGGGCGTTGGCCAACTGCTGGTCGCGCATGTACCTTGGCGTCCATTATGCTGGCGACATCCTTTGCGGCACCATCTGCGGCATTCTCGTCGGCTGGAGCGTCTACAAACTGGCCTGTCGCTTCCTCCCCCGCCATTGTGAACGCAGTAGCCACACGTTGGGCAGCGACATACAAACAAAAACTGGTTTCGCCATAGCCGACGCAACGCTCCTGGCCACCACCCTGTATGCCTCATTCATCTATTCCACATTTAAAGCCCTCTTCTGCATTTATGAATAAAAACAACGTCCTTCAGCATCTCTTGCTCGGAGTCTTCCTCTTAATTTTCTCCACAGCGTCTGTCGCGCAAAACACGATTCTGCGCGCCAACGGTGCAATGAATGACGGTGATTCCCACTGGAACAACGACACTGACACTGTCAAAACAGAGAACGTACCAATAGGGCTCTACGTCTGGAAAATCAACCCGCGCTTTGGCGACATCATAAAAGCCGAACCCGACACACTCCCCCACCTGTTTCAAAACGAAGCTTTCACTGGTGGCACAACAGGCCACTATAACTATACTGGCAACCTGGGTTCTCCGAGAAATTCCCGCATTCTCTCTGACAACCTTGAACGCACCTTCTCCCCGCAGTTCATCTTTGCCAAGCCCTACGATTACTTCCTCACGCCAATCAGCGACCTGTTGTTCACCAATACAAAATCGCCGATAACCAACATCACTTACCACGAATGCGGCAATAAGCAAAACGGGGAAGACCGCATACGTGCCCTCTTTGCCACCAATGCGGGAAAACGCTTCGGCGCCGGATTCAAACTCGACTACCTCTATGGTCGCGGCTACTACCAAAGCCAGTCGACCGCACATTTCAACGGCACGCTGTTCGCCTCCTACATTTCAGACACCTATAATCTGCACACGGCATACAGCGCCAATCACCTCAAAAATTCCGAGAACGGAGGTATTGAAAGCGACGACTACGTCACACGCCCCGAAACGTTTCCAACGAAATACGGAACCGCCGACATGCCAACACGGCTGTCAAAATCATGGAACAAGATGAACGTCAATACGTTCTATCTGACACACAACTACAACCTCGGCTTCACGCGCCACCGCGACAAAGACGGCCACATTGTCAATGCCCGCCAGTTTGCACCGAAAAACAAACTACTCTCGAAAGTAGTGAAAAACGCTGGCATGCCTGCCGACACCACACGTCGCGACAGCATGCCAACCTCCGACGCTAACGCCAAACTTGTCTCTGCCACACAAACAGCCGCCAAAGACATGGAAGCCGCTGAGGACACACTCTCAAAACTCATCCCCGAATTTGTGCCCGTTGTCGGCTTCATCCACACCATGCGCCTCGAACACAACAACAGGCGCTTCCTTTCAAACCTGACACGCGCCGCTGGGGCCGACCGTTATTTCAACGACTTCTACCTGCCTGGCGACTCTGCCAATGACTATACAAAAAACATACACGTTGAAAACACACTGGCCCTGGAACTCCGAGAGGGCTTCAACAGATGGGTCAAATCAGGATTGCGCCTCTTCGTGAGACACGATTTCTATAAATACACCCTCCCCGACCAGCAGCGCCTTGAAACGCGCTACACGGAAAACTACTTCACCATCGGTGCGCAGCTGTTCAGCAAGCAGAGCCGTCTGTTCCACTACGACCTCCTGGGCGAACTGCGAAACACGGGCAAGAGTTGGGGTGAATTCAACGTCTCCGCCAATGTCGGCCTCGCCATCCCCCTACATAGCGACACATTGAAAGTCAATCTATTTGGCAACACACGCGGCGAGCAACCAACCTTCTACCAACGCACCTACCACGCCCGCAACGCATGGTGGGACAAGTCATACGACCGCACCTTCAGCGCCAGCGCTGGCGGCACCATCGCATACAAGCGCACACGCCTGTCAGTTGCCCTGCAAACGCTGCAAAACCACGCCTATTTCCAAGAACGGCTGACGCCCGTCACCACCTCTGAGGGCACAACGCTCTTCCGCAGCGGCGTTGAAGCCCTGCAAAAAAGGAAAAACATCCAGGCGCTTTCAGCCTCTTTCAGACAAGACCTCACATGGGGCATCCTCAATTGGGAAAACGAACTGACGGCGCAAACCACCTCCGAGAAGGAATTTCTTCCAATGCCGGCATTTTCCGTTTGGAGCAACCTATATCTGCGCTTCCGCATTGCCCACGTGCTACTCACGGAATTTGGCGCCGATGCACGCTTTTTCACGGCATATAAAGCGCTGACCTATTCGCCCCTCATCGGAAGTTACGTCGTGCAAGACCCCGACCACGCCACAAAAACAGGCAGCTACCCCTGGGTCAACGTCTACGCCAATTTCCATCTGAAGAGCACGCGCTTCTACATCATGGCGTCACACGTCAACTATAAGAGCGGCAGCGGAAAACCCTTTCTCGTGCCCCATTATCCGCTAAACCAGATGGTCCTCCGCCTGGGCATTTCATGGAATTTCTTTAACTGAGCCAAAACGTCCTCTTCCCCGCCCCCTGGCAGTCGTTCATCAAAAAAACTGCCGAAGAGCAGGAAAGGCGGGCGGCCCAAACAAAAAACAACCCCATACATTATGCAAAAACTTGTCATCAACTCCTACGACGACTTCGCCACACACGTGGGCGAAGTTCTCGGCACATCCGAATGGCTCGAAGTCAGCCAAGAACGCATCAACCAGTTTGCCGATGCCACCCTCGACCACCAATGGATTCACGTTGACCCAGAGCGTGCAAAAGCCGGCCCCTTCGGACAAACAATCGTTCACGGCTACCTGACACTCTCCCTCCTCCCCTACATGTGGGAGCAGATTGTTGAAGTCAACAACCTGAAGATGATGGTCAACTACGGCATGGACAAGATGAAATTCGGCCAAGCCGTTTTGAGCGGACAAAGCGTACGCCTCGTCACCACGCTGCAATCCATTGCCAACCTCCGTGGCATCTGCAAAGTGGAAATCAAATTTACCATCGAGATCAAAGACCAGAAGAAACCGGCGCTCACAGGCGTCGCCACCTTCCTCTATCATTTCAATTAAAAAAGACCAAAACAAAAGCAACCTGTCTGCCTGCAATATTGCAACAGGTTGCTTTACCATTTTGCCGTGTGCAAGATTCAGAGAGAAACACCCGTTTGGTTGCCGCAACCGTCTCTCCCCCATACACCAGCATCACGCCTCCACCCCAAAGACAAAAAACCACACTATGAAAAAAGCATTACTCTGTTCGTTTGCAACCCTGCTCCCGCTTATAGGAAACGCTGAAGAAATTCATAAAGACAACGAATTTCAAGACCCCGACTACGAAACGCCCGGCTACGTCATCACACCAAAAGCCACCACCGCCCTCATGCAAGAAATGCAGCCCACCATGAAATTCGGCGGCTACATCATGGGCAAATATTCCGTCAACGACCGGAAAGGACAAGCCACAAATGGAGGCTTCGATCTCCGCTTCATCCGCCTCTATGCCGATGGCCACGTCTACAAGGATTTCTATTATAAATTCCAGCTCGAAGTGAACGGAGCGCCAGGAGAAAACAAAGGGCCGCGCGTGCTCGACGCCTTCATCGAATGGCAGAAATATGATTTCCTGCGCGTCAAACTCGGGCAGTTCAAACGTTCCTTCGGATTTGAAAACCCCATGAGCCCGCTGGCCATCGGTGGCGGAGCCTATTCCCAGGCAACCATGAAACTCGCTTCCATCAACGACCGCAACGGCGAAGGAACCTACAACAAAAGTTCGGGTCGCGACCTTGGCATACAGCTCCAAGGCGACATATTCCCCGCTGCCGACAACCACAAGTTGCTTCACTATCAAGTGGGCTTCTTCAACGGGCAAGGCATCAACCACGCCGACAAAGACCACCACAAAGACCTCATCGGAGGCCTCTGGTTCTCGCCCGTGAAAAACCTCGCCATCGGAGGATTCGGGTGGAACGGCAAATACACCAACGAAAAATACAATGCAACCAACCCTGGAGAACAGCTGAAAAGCGTGAAACGCGTGCGCTGGGGTAGCGGACTGAAATATGAAGGCAAGTGGACCCTCAGAGGAGAATACATGAGCTCCGTCGGCGGAGTGACAACAGATGCCGGTGCCCCCGACCGCTCCGACGCTTGGTATGCCACGCTGGGAGTTCCAGTGACCGAAAAGTTCAAAGTCTTCGGACATTACGACTGCTACCGCAACGACAAACACACGTGGGCATCCATGAACACGAACTACGGACTAACTGGCAATTACTGGCTCGGCAAAAACCTGCTCTTCCAGCTCAACTACACCTTCACCGACAACCGTGCAGCTCGCGGGAAAGACTCCCACTACAACACCGTCGACGTGCAAGTGACTGCAAGATTCTAAGAAATATCTGGATCCGAAAAACACATATATCAACAGACGATAAAGAGGGGATCCTCCTTTGAGGTCCCCTCTATTCCTTCATCTGCTTTCTAACGAGAAAGCAAAAATATCAAATTTTCGTTCGCGGGGCGAACAACCTATAGCGGCATGACTTTAAACAAAAAAATATATGCTATAGAACACGTACGAAAATGCCCCTTTTTATTTTACTATAAATTTTCACTCTTAGTATTTGTGAAAGAATAAGTTGACCAATCTTGACCAGTATTTTGGCTTGATTTGGGATTTGGAGAAAGGAACATAGCGGACAATGTGGCCAAGACCAAATACCAATAACGGAAAAAGAGACAGTGCTAAGAAATAACAACCGACTCTCCTTATCCCCAAAATTGCTCAAATTCTTTTTTTGCCAACACTAAAAATAAGATAAGTGTCCCTGAAGAACCCCTTAAAAGCGTTTTCCAGGGACACGTTGTTTCTCATTCAGTCGGCGTCATTCCGCCTGCTCCTTTTCAAAAGCTTCAACCAGTTTGTTCTGGATGTCGCCAGGAACGAGTTCGTAGCTTGCAAACTTCATGATGAAGCTGGCGCGTCCTCCAGTCAAAGAGCTCAGGCTCGTCGAGTAATTGCTCATTTCCTTGAGAGGCACTTTCGCCTGCAGCTTCTCATAACCATTTTCGCTGCTCATACCGACAATCATGCCGCGACGGCCTTGAAGGTCACTCATCACGTCACCCATTTTGTCGGCAGGCACAAATACTTCGACATCATAAATCGGCTCGAGAATCTTCGGGCCGGCAGCCTTGAAGGCTTCGCTGAACGCCTGGCGACCTGCGAGCATAAACGACAATTCGTTGCTGTCTACGGGATGCATCTTGCCGTCGTAAACGATGACGCGAACGTCACGTGCGTAGCTACCCGTCAGCGGGCCTTGCTCCATACGGCTCATCACACCCTTCAGAATCGCTGGCATAAAGCGCGCGTCAATGGCTCCTCCAACAACCGAGTTGATGAAGACGAGCTTGCCGCCCCACTCCAACGGAATCTCTTCCTTGCCTTTCATGGAAATGCGGATTTCCTGATTGCCAAACTTGTAGAGCGTTGGGTCGGGCATACCGTCGCTATAGGGTTCCACTATGAGGTGTACCTCACCAAACTGACCAGCTCCGCCGCTCTGCTTCTTATGGCGATAGTCAGCGCGTGCAGCCTTCGTGATGGTTTCACGATAGGGGATGCGCTGCTCGTAAAACTCAACTGGAATCTTGTCAAGATTTTCCAAACGCCATTTCAGCGTGCGGAGGTGGAATTCGCCCTGTCCGTGAACCAGAATCTGGCGCAGTTCCTTCGATTGTTCAACCACCCATGTCGGGTCTTCCTGACGCATACGGTTTAATGCCACCATCATCTTTTCCGTGTCGGCCTCATTGACGGCCTTGATGGCACGCGTATATTTCGAATTTGGATATTTGATAAAATTAAAACGATTGTCGCAATCCTTGCTGTTTAAGGTGTTGCCCGTTCTGACATCCTTCAGTTTCACAGTGCAGCCGATGTCGCCCGCCTCGAGTTTTTCAACCTTTTCGCGGTTTGAGCCTGCACAGACAAACAACTGGGCCATACGCTCCTTGGAACCGCGGTCGGCATTCGTCAGATCGTCGCCTTCTTTCACCACGCCGCTCATCACCTTGAAATATTGCACCTCTCCGATGTGTGGCTCAACGCCAGTTTTGAAGAAATAGATGGATGTTGGGCCGGCAGGGTCTGGTTTGACCTCAACGCCGCGCGTGTTGTGAACAGCTGGCATTTCGTCAACAAACGGCACCACGTTGCCCAAGAATTCCATCAGACGGCCAACGCCCATATTCTTGGAGGCACAGACGCAGAACACGGGGAAAATTGAGCGAGTCACCATGCCCTTGCGGATGCCTTCGCGCATCTCGTCTTCGCTCAGATGGTCGGTTTCAAAAAACTTCTCCATCAGGCCCTCGTCGTTCTCGGCAGCGGCTTCAACGAGCGCCTTGTGCATGGCTTCTGCTTTTTCCTTTTCAGAATCGGGAATTTCCGAGAGCGTCGGCTTGCCGCCATCGGGTCCCCACGTGAGCTGCTTCATCAAGATGACGTCAATCAGGGAATTGAAGCCCGGACCTGTTTCAACGGGATATTGAACGGGAACCACCTTCGGGCCGTAAATGCCGCTCAACTCTTCCAATATTGCATCGTAGTCACATTTCTCATCGTCCAGTTGGTTTACCAAGAAGATGACAGGCTTTCCCAATTTTTCGGTATAGCGGAAGTGGTTTTGCGTGCCCACTTCTGGGCCAAACTGCCCATTGATCAACAGAACTGCCGTATCTGTCACATTCAATGCCGTCATAGCTGCCCCAACGAAATCATCCGATCCTGGGCAGTCAATGATATTCAGCTTTTTGTTATTCCATTCCACATGAAACACCGTTGAGAAGACGGAATAACCGTAATCTTGCTCAACAGGGAAATAATCCGACACCGTATTTTTTGCCGTAATACGTCCGCGACGTTTTATCAGACCACTCTCAAAAAGCAAAGCTTCCGTGAGAGTGGTCTTGCCTGATCCATCATTGCCGAGGAGCGCAATGTTCTTGATTTCGTGAGAATTATAAACTTTCATGATGCTGTAGATTATAATGGTTAGTAAACCTTGGTTTGATTATGGAGAAACATGGTTTTCCATTTATGTTTCGCAAACATACCTATTTAATTTGAGACCGCCAAATCTTAAAAGTATGTTATTTAGCATGGTTTTCCGATATATCCACCTTACAAATAAAACGCTTCTTACCAAAATCGCTTATAATTAGCCACATAACGTCTGTTTCTTTGTTCCACGGAAAAAAGTCTGTGATTCCGTCTGTTCAACTGCCAGACGGCCATTCTGCAACACGCGCCAAGCGCTTTACCTGAAACGGAGACAACGGACCACTTGACCGAAATCTGACACGACTTCATGGGAGACAAGGAATCACGGGACAAGTGAGTTTTGACCTGGGTCAAAAATTTCTGATTATTCTATTGATGCAAGATTAAAGTGCAATCTATAATTAAGAATTTGTCGTTCAAGGTTATATGCCTATGCTTTTTGACGAACACGAGACAAGGCACATCCGCATCTGGGGCGAGACACATCCGCATCTGGGAGGAGGCACATCCGTATCTGGGAGGAGATGCGCCTGTGTCCGGAACAAGAAACGACCGCATCTGAGACTTGAAACGGTTGAACGCGAGACGATGTTTGCCGACAAATAGAGATACCAAATTCTCTTGTTGCTTTTTCTATGATTGCTGTCTGGTAAAACTAATTCTAATTGAGCGCTATATATCAAGGCAAAAGCTATCCCGCCCTCCCATTCCTGTCACGTGATAACATCTATTCCTCCCCCCCTCATAACACAACAGCTCCCGCCATGGAAGTCCAAAGCGGGAGCTGTTTATCCAATTATCTAAGGAAATCACGCGATGCGTCGCAGGGGTGTATGTCTGTTCAGCCAGCATATTGCGCCAAACGACTGACGTATTTCCCGATGATATCAAACTCGATGTTGACAACGCTGCCTACGCGGATGGCGTGGAAATTGGTGTGTTCGAACGTATAGGGGATGATACACACCTCGAAGGTGTTATCCGTTGGGCGACATACGGTGAGGCTCACGCCGTTTACCGTGACACTGCCTTTGTCAACCGTGAAATATCCGCGCTTTGCCATGACAGGGTCGTTTTGGTAGGAGAACGTAAAGGCTGTGCTTCCGTCCATGTTCTCCACCTTGGTGCAGACGGCTGTCTGGTCGACATGCCCCTGCACGATGTGTCCGTCCAAACGCGCATTTAAAGGCATGGAGCGTTCCACGTTGACTTCATCGCCCACTTGAAGGGCGCCAAGGTTGCTGCGCTGAAGGGTTTCTTCCATGGCGGTGACGGTGTAAGTGGCGTTGTCTGTTCTGACCACCGTCAGGCACACGCCGTTGTGGGCAACGCTCTGGTCGATTTTCAGTTCGGAAACGAAACTGCACGTGAGCGTGATGTCGATGTTGGACTGATGCTTCTCAAGCGAAACCACTTTTGCGGTTTCTTCTATGATTCCTGAAAACATTGTTGTCGTGTTTTTTTTGAGGACAGGTGTTTTTGAAACTGGCCGCAACGGCGGCGTTTGAAAGCCCGCAATGGGGATTCCAAGCGGACACCCGTTGTCTTGGTTAGGGATGGGGGCGAGGGGCGCACAACATCATTGTTGCTGCCCGTGGGGGTCTTCCGAACCTTCGCTGAGGAGGTCTGTTCCCCAATGGGTGGAGGAGAGGCGGCGTTCGCGCTCAACAACTTCCTTGGCTTTCTTGGCGTAGACAATCATGCGCAAGGACTGACCGTAAGAGAAATAGTTCCACATCCAGTTAAGCAAAACGACAATTTTGTTGCGCACGCCGAGGATGGAGCGCAAATGCACAACAAGCCACATGAACCAGGCCATGAAGCCAGCCATGTGTACTTTCTTGAACTCGGCAACGGCTTTGTTTCGGCCGACTGTGGCCATCGTTCCAAGATTGCGGTAGCGGAAGGGCTTCATTTCCTTGCCTTTCTCAAGGCGCTGCAGATTCTTGGCCAGCAAAACGCCTTGCTGAATGGCCACTTGTGCCAACTGCGGATGTCCGCCCGGCCAGTTGGGGTCGCCCTCCGTCATGATGCACTGGTCGCCAATGGAGAACACGCCGTCGAGTCCTTCAACTTGGTTGCAGGCGTTAACCTTGATTCGGGCGCCACGGCCGAGGTGCGAGGCATCGAGGTTGCCCACTTTCTGCGCGGCAACACCGCTGACCCAAATGAAGGTGCGCGTGGCTATCGAACTGCCGTCTTTCAGGATGACGCGGTGGTCTTGATAGTCGGTCACCATCTTGTTGAGCAACACGTTGACACCCATGGAGCGCAGATATTTCTCAACGTGTGCTGAAGAATCGGGACTCATGGCGGGGAGCAGGCGCTCTCCAGCTTCAATCAGATAGATGTGCATGAGGCTCGAAGGCATGTCGGGATAGTCCTTCGGAAGGACGTATTTTTTCATTTCTGAGAGGGCTCCCGCAATTTCCACACCTGTGGCACCTCCACCTACGATGACGACGTTGAGAAGTTCCTGTCGTTCCTGTTCGCCAGCACAGGTCAGCGCACGCTCAAAGTTGTCGAGCAGGGCATTGCGCAAACCCATGGCCTCGCTCAGCGTTTTCATCGGCATGGCTTCTTCTGCCACATGCTGGTTGCCAAAGAAGTTTGTGGTTGTTCCTGCTGCAAGAACCAGATAGTCGTAATGGAGCTTACCGATGGATGTCTGGATGATTTTGTGTTCAGGGAAGATGGAACGCACCTCTGCCATGCGGTAGAAGAAATTTTTCCTGCGCTGAAACAGTTTTCTATAAGGGAAGGATATGGAGCTCGGCTCTATACCTGCAGAAGCAATCTGATAAATAAGGGGTGGGAACTGGTGGTAGTTGTTTTTGTCTATCAAAACTACCTGGAAATTCGAACGGCGAAGTTTGTTGGCCAACTTCAGTCCGCCGAAACCTCCTCCAACAATAACTACACGCTTTCGATCCGACTTGGGATTTGGTACATTAAAACTCATAGCACATTATTTTCTTTAGGGCGTTTTCTGATTTTTCGGAATCACGGGCCACACCTGTTTTCCCGACTGAATTAAACTCATCTCCGTCAGAATCTTTATTTTGGAAAGTCTGAACGGTTTTTCAGTACGTCTCTTTTTTTCTAAGATGGGTGTTCTAAATCTGTTTGAATCGTATAACATGATTTTGAAGACCTGCTTATCCAAAAACGGCTCATACGGCGATGGCCACAAGGAATTTCTACAGGGACGCCGATTTCTGCCTTTGCCTGCCATCTGACTTTGTTCCGACAAAACCATAACACGCTTTTCTACTGCAAAGTTACAAATTTATGAAAACCGACAGACCGAAACGAGGGAATATATTGCAACGGTCGGCATATTTGTCATGTTGACAAGGCATACGCAAGCGGCGTGCGCGTGTAAAGACAAAAGAGGGGATGGTCTGAAGGGCGGCATTACATCTCGCCCTTGTTCAGACCACCCCCTCTTTTAGTGTAGGTTGGTTATTCTTTTGTTCGTTACTTCCAACAACGTGGCTGACTGGCCCCGATTGGGAGGGGTCATTTCAGGTTGTTGGCAGCGAGGTATCTCTCTGCCTCTATAGCGGCCTTGCATCCCGAGGCTGCTGCCGTGATGGCCTGACGATAAAGCGGGTCGGCCACGTCGCCAGCGGCGAAGACTCCTGGAACGTTGGTGCAGGGCGTCTGTCCTTGGGTCTTGATGTAGCCCAATTCGTCGGTTTCCACCCAGGGTTTGAAGAGGTCGCTATTTGGCTTGTGCCCGATGGCCAGGAAGAGGCCGTCGATGGCGATGTCGGAGGTGTGTTCGTCCTGCGTGCCTTTCTTATGAACGAGATGTGCGCCCTCCACGCCATCTGCTCCGAAAAGTCCGGTGACATTGGTCTCGAAGAGGATTTTGATGTTAGGCGTTTCCGCCACACGGGTCTGCATGGCTTGCGAGGCACGGAGGAAGGGCTTCCTGACGATGAGATAAACCTGCTTCGCGAGGCCAGCGAGATAGGTGGCTTCTTCGCAGGCGGTGTCTCCGCCGCCAACAACGGCCACGGTCTTCTTGCGATAGAAAAAGCCGTCACACGTGGCGCAGGCGCTCACGCCAGCTCCGCGATATTTGGTTTCATCGGAGAGGCCGAGATATTTGGCTGTGGCGCCCGTGGCGATGATGAGGGCGTGGCATTGCACGGTGGTGTCGTCGTCAAATTCAACGATATAGGGGGCTTCAGAGAGGCTGACCTTTGTGGCAATGGCAGAACGGATTTCCACACCGAAGCGCAACGCCTGGTTTCTAATGTCGTCCATCATGTCGTTGGCATCAACGCCTTCTGGATAGCCAGGGAAGTTCTCGATTTCGGTGGTGGTGGTCAGTTGCCCGCCAGGTTGGATTCCTTCATAAAGGACGGGAGACAAGCCCGCACGACCGGCATAGATGGCTGCGGTGTATCCTGCAGGACCGGAGCCGAGAATGAGACATTTAACGGTTTCCATTGTATTTGCTGTTTTTTATGTGAGTAGATAAGTCAGTGGGTATTCTTTGGAATAAGTGTCCAATACAAATATATACCTCTGGGAAGGGGGACCACAGTGATACTATAAAATAATTCTGAACACCTATTATTAATAATACTGAGCAACAGGCTGCGTCTTATCTCAAATCGACCACTTCAACTCCAGGATGTTCTTTGGCGTTGAAAGCGAAATGCGATTGAGGCCATTTATGTCCAAAAGAGATGCTACCGACCTGTATGCGCACCCATTTTCCGGATGCCTGACGGAAGCGAACGCAGAGCGGCATGGCGTTAGCGGCGGAAAGCGTGACGAGGACTTCTGAGAACTGCTGCCGCTTGTTTTGTGCCTTCATCTGGATTTCATAGGCTGCCTTGGAGGCGTAAGTGACGTTTTTCGCCGAAAGTTTATAGCCCGATTTATAGATATTGAGGAAGGCGTATGGATTGAGCATCTGCTGCTCTTCAGCTGTGGGGATGCTCAGATAGGCTTCGTCACTTCCGCTTTGATACACCCAGCGCTTTTTCCCATCGTACCACGTTGTGCCAGAAGAGGAGGTCATTCTGACCATGTTGCCGCGGATGTCAATGGTGCCACTGGCGGCAGACTCCATTTTTCGATTCTTGAAGACTGCGGCATTGAAGGTTGCACTTATGCCACCTGCCTGTCTGAGTTTTGAGGCGGTGTTGTTGAGCAGGCTTCGGGCATCTTGCGCCTGAGCCGATGTCTGCGGCAGGGCGATGAAAGCCAAAAGAAAAAGGCACGAGAGGAGAACGTGTTTGCAATGTGATTTCATGATGAGAAAATGTGTGTTCATAAATGGTGAATTTTACGTTTGGGTATGGTCACGAGAGTTTTGCAACGATTTCGTCCAGCTGCACAATGTCGGTGATGAGCACTTCACGCGGTTTTGCACCACGTGTCGGTCCTACGATTCCCGCGCGCTCCAACTGGTCCATCAGGCGCCCGGCACGGTTGTATCCGATGGAGAACTTGCGCTGGATGAGCGACGTTGAGCCTTGCTGATGCGTGACAATCAATTCTGCAGCCTGACGGAAGAGGGGGTCGAGTTCTTCTTCCATGCCGCCTGCTGCGCCCGGTTTTTCGGCGCCCTCTGCCAGCACTTCTGGCAGAGCGAACGGCTGGGGATAGCCTTGCTGCGCGGCGATGTAGGAACAAATGGCCTCAACTTCCGGAGTGTCGACAAAGGCACACTGAACACGCACAGGACTGTTGCCGGAAAGGAAGAGCAGGTCGCCCTTTCCGATGAGCTGATTGGCGCCAGGGCGATCGAGAATGGTTTGACTGTCGATGCGCTGCGACACTTTGAAGGCCATTCTCGCTGGGAAGTTGGCCTTGATGGTTCCCGTGATAATATTGGTGGTTGGGCGCTGTGTTGCGATGACCATGTGCATGCCGACGGCTCGAGCGAGCTGTGCGATACGCGCAATGGGGAGTTCCACTTCCTTTCCCGCGGTCATGATGAGGTCGCCAAACTCGTCAATGATGATGACAATATAGGGCATATATTCATGACCATTTTCAGGGTTGAGCTGACGGGCCGTGAATTTGGCATTATATTCCTTAATGTTTCTCGCCTTGGCACGCTTGAGCAAGTCGTATCTGTGATCCATCAATTGGCAGAGGCTCTTGAGCGTCTGGACCACCTTAGTGACGTCGGTGATGATGGCATCGTCGCCATCGGGGATTCTTGCAAGGAAATGGTTTTCTATGGGCGAATAGACACTGAACTCCACCTTCTTGGGGTCGACCATGACGAATTTCAACTCCGAAGGGTGTTTCTTATAGAGCAGTGAAGTGATGATGGCATTAAGTCCGACCGACTTTCCCTGTCCCGTGGCACCAGCCACGAGCAAATGGGGCATCTTGGCGAGGTCCACCATGAAGACTTCGTTGGTGATGGTTTTGCCAATGGCAATGGGGAGCTCATAGGTGCTCTCCTGAAATTTCCTGGAATTGATGATGCTCTCCATGGAAACGATGTGCGGTGTTTTGTTTGGCACCTCCACACCAATGGTTCCCTTGCCAGGAATGGGGGCAATGATTCGAATGCCGAGCGCACTGAGACTCAAGGCGATGTCGTCTTCGAGATTACGGATTTTGCTGATTCTGACACCAGGTGCCGGCGTGATTTCGTAAAGCGTGATGGTGGGGCCGATGGTGGCCTTGATGCCAACGATTTCCACACCGAAATCATGAAGCACTTTGATGATACGGTCTTTGTTGGCATTCTGCTCAACCATGTCTACCGAACGGCTGTTGTCGGGGTATTTCTTCAGAAGGTCGAGACCAGGGAACTTGTAGTTTTCGAGGTCAAGACGAGGATTGTATGGCATGCTGGAAATGGGCAGGGAGGGCGTTTCGCGGTGTGACTTCTCTATTTCCAGAGAGACACTGGCTGCGGGTTTCGGCGCTGCGGAAAGATGGTCAGTGGAGACAGGAGGGGTGTCGTTGACATCCAGTTCAAGTTCACCAACGCTTCCTTCGTTTGTTGCATTGGAAAAGTCGACGCTCACGCGACAATCGTCGTTGTAGTCGTCTTCGTTTTGCGTGTCGTCTGTGTCATTAAGGTCCTGTATCTGATTGTCGTCTACACGGTATTCCGTTCCTCTGTTTCTCGCTGCGGAGAGTTTCTCATAGCCGTTTTTCACCAACGCGTGTGGCTTCATGGCGGAACGGATGACGGAGATAGTTTCACGCCGCAAGTAGATCATATAGTAGATGGCAGCCACCACCACGATAGCATACGTGGGTATCAGGCCGATAGAGTTGGTTAAGAAATCGCAGGCTATCTGGCCGTGCTTGCCTCCCCAGTTGAACGTGATTTGGGTATCGCTGTCTTTGCCGAAAGAGGAATAGAGAAGGCTCAGGGTGATTGATATCCAAACGAGCAATATGCCGCAATGAATGAAGCATTTCCAAAGTCTCACTTTATAGGCATTCATCAGCTTCACTCCCAACAGCAGGAAGAAGATGGGGATGATGTAGGCACTTGCACCGAAGCAATTGTCCATGAAATAATAGGCAGCGTATGCACCAAGTCGCCCTCCATAGTTCTGAACTTCCTCAAAATCAGTTCCGTTCTGCACAGCCGATTGTTCTTCCCAACCTGTCATGAAATGCGAAGAAAAGGCAAGTATCAAGAACAGCGATATGATGATGATGAAGAGACCGACCACGAAGCGGAGACTGTCTCTTTGGAACATTGAGGCCAAACTACTATTGATGATGGCTTGTTTAAATCCCTTATTGTCGTTTCTTCGGGTGCTCTTAGTTTTTTTTGTGGTCATAATGGAAAAATGAAACAAATCAGGAAGCATTTATCCTGGACGGGGATATTTAGTAATGGAAACATTACTTGAAAGGTGTGTGCAACGCAAAGGGGCGATTGTGAGGAGAATCAGCCTGCTCACATCACTCTGCCGCAGGGCCTTCCGTAACGTAAAACTGTATCAAACGCTTGAGGGCACGCTGGCAGACGGGACAGAATTCCTGCGCGGTATTGGTGCGCATTCTGCAATCCTGGTATGCACGATAGACATTTTTCGTCTGATTTCCCCCTCCTTCATAAAGTCCGATTTTCTTCTTATTTTTTGACGTAACAGGCGTAGGGATTTTGACGTTGGCGGGCAATTGGTTACCCCACTTTACCGAGAGGTCTTTCAGCGTCGTGATGTTCTGCTCCCAAGGTTCGGTTTCCGGCGTATATTCTGGCGTGTACTCATCGTAGCCATACTCGTCAGCCAAGGCCGCGAAACTGTGTCCAAACTCATGCACAACAACAGGGCTGAACATGGGATGGCGGGCCGTTGTCAACGTATAGGAATTATAGATGCCGCCACCGCCGTAGGTGTCGGTATTGGCAAGGATGATAAGATGCTCATAGGCAATTCCGGCCAAGAGGTTGTGGAGCTGACGCAAGCGGAGCGTGGTGAGATAGCGTTCGGAATAAAACGTGTCGAAATGCGAAGAGAGCGCAGTTTCCTTCCAATCGTTTTCGTGGGGAACGCTCACGCCACTGTCTTTCGATGGCAAGGCCACAGCAACGACGTTGAAATATTGCTCCATGTCTTTGAACGGCTGATAGGAGAAGAGGCTCTTCACAGCGGCGGTGGCATGCTCGTAGAAGAGGTCGGCCTCTTCAGGACGGTATCCTTCAGCCACAATCGCCACGTCGATGGCCTCGGGATGGGGGCTCTTCTTGAGATAGCGGTGGGGCGCCGGATGCTTGCAGTTGATTTTACGGATCAGAACGTCGGAAGGAGCCACGATGTGTTCGAGTGACGCAGTCACCTCATCCTTGTGGTTGAACAACTGGATTCTGACGTGTGCTGAATCTTTTGGCATCGGCAAAAGGAAGACGTTTTCAAAGGATTTAGTGGTGCGCAGCGCTTCATCGGTGGCAGTCCACTCCTGGAAGAGCGTTGAGAACGATGTCTTATAGATGACGCGGCCGCTTTTGATGTCCGTCATCGTGATCTGTCCCATTCCGTGGAGAGGAAGAGAATCCAGATTGACATGCCGGCCTGCCCATCCTGGCATTTCGCAGAGTTCGTCAAGCGCGATGCTCTGGTGTTTGGAATCACCGCTGAAAATGTAGTCGACGCGGAGGGTGTTGTTCTCAAAATATTTGCTGAACTCTATTTTTGTTCCTGCAAAACTGTGGCTGAACAGCATTGCCAGAAGGAGTAAAAGGCATATTCTTATTTTTCGCATTTTTGTCTGTTGGGTTAGGTGATGGCTATTGAATTGGAGGAGACAACAAACGGGGGTCAGGCTTCTACGCGTTCGTCGCCAGAGAGGTGGAAACCGCGTAGAAAATCCACTATCTCCATGCGCTTTTTACCTGCCAGTTGAATTGTGTCGAGATGCAGGAAACCGTCTTGAAGGGCAATCTTGAAAAAGGTTTTGCCATCGCTAACAACTTTTCCTGTTTCAACAATCTGCTCACAAAATTCCTTATGGGAGGCGTATATCTTCACAACCTGACGCTTGCCACCATGCACCAATGTCGTCCATGCCGCGGGATATGGCGAAAGACCGCGAATGAAATCGTAGACCTTCTTGACGCCGAGATTCCAATTGATGTTACAGGTCTCCTTAAAGATTTTTGGCGCTGGTCTCAAAGGCTCGTCAGTGGTCAGTTCGGATTGCGGAATGGGATTGACGCGATTGTTGATGATGTTATCAACCGTCTCGACCACCAAGGATGCTCCGAGGTGCATCAGTTTGTCATGAATATCCTCTGCGTTGTCGGTGTCAAGAATGGGCACTTTAACGCGCTGTATGACTTTGCCTGTATCAATCTCGTGGTCAAGGAAAAAAGTGGTGATACCAGTCTCCGTGTCTCCATTGATGATGGCCCAGTTGATCGGGGCGGCACCACGGTATTGGGGGAGCAGGGCGGCATGGAGATTGAACGTGCCGAAACGGGGCATGGCCCACACAACTTCAGGGAGCATTCTGAAGGCGACAACAATCTGTAAATCGGCCTGCAGGCTGCGCAACTCTTCGAGAAATGCCTCATCTTTGAGCTTTTCGGGCTGGAGCACTTTCAATCCGTGTTCCAAAGCGTATTTCTTGACGGGCGACTGCTGGAGTTCCGTTTGGTGCCGGCCGACGGGTTTGTCGGGCATGGTGATGACTCCGACAATGTTATAACCTCCTTCAACCAATTTAGAGAGGGCTTCCACCGCAAAATCGGGAGTGCCCATATATACGATTCTTAATGACTTGTCCATTCGTTTACTTATATATTTAATTGAGGACTATGGAGATACTGCATTGCCGCACTACAAGAGAAGGCTGCGAACATGGGCCGACTGAAGCAGACTGCCATTGCCTTCCACAACCTACCGCTGAGTGCTGCCTAAATTTTATTCCTCTGAAAAATCTTTCATTATCTGACGATAGGAAGCATAGAGGTGTGTGCGAGAGACGAAGCCGACAAATTTGCCGTCGGACTTCAAAACGGGCAGGGTTCCTGCATCACATTTCTGAAACTTGTCCATGATGGTGGACATGGAGTCTTCTGTGTTTAATGTGACCTGTGGCTTCTGCATCAGCATCTCTGCGGTGTACACCCGATAGAGTTCACTACGAAAAATGATTTTTCTGATTTTGTTGATATTGATAACGCCAAGGAGCACACCCGACTTGTCGACAACGGCAAAGTGAAGAGACTTGCACGCTGAGATGGTTTGCACAATGTGCCCCAAGTACATATCTGGAGAAAGCAGAGGACGGTTTTTTTCGATGATAGCATCCAACGTCATAAGGGTCAAAATTGATTTGTCCTTATGATGAGTCAGAAGTTCTCCTTTTCTTGCCAAACGCATAGAATATATACTATGGGGCTCAAAGGTGTTAATCGTCAGATAGGATGCTGTTGACACTATCATCAGAGGAATGAACAATTGGTAGCCGCCAGTCAGCTCCGCAATGAGGAAAACGCCCGTCAACGGTGCGTGAAACACACCGCTCATCACTCCAGCCATGCCCAACAGGGCATAGTTGGTGGCAGGAACGGAAATCCCGAAAAATTGGTAATAGTTCCACACCTGCGCAAAGACAAATCCGCCGATGCAGCCCAAGAACAAACTGGGAGCGAACGTACCACCGCAACCTCCACCGCCGTTAGTGGCAGTCGTTGCAAACACCTTGAAGAGAATGATGAGCGCCAAAAAGATCAGAAGGTATTCTGAATGTCCGTAAAACAAAGAGTTGTTCATGACATTATCTACGTCCACCTGGCTCCTTGCATTCAAAAGGGTGGAGATGGTGCCGTAGCCTTCTCCGTAGAGCGGCGGGAAGAAGTAGATCAGAAGGGCCAAAACAGAACCACCTAAAGCAACTTTCGCATAGAGGTTCTTGATTCTGCCAAACACTTGCTCAAAACTATTCATTGTTCTCGTGAAGTAGAGCGAAATCAAACCACAAAAGATGCCGAGCAAGATGGCGGTGGGGACACGCTCAACCGTGAACGGATTGATGAGATCGAAGGAGAACATGGCCTCGGTACCAGTCAAGGCATAGGTGAGGCAGGTGGCGGTGAGGCAGGAAACGAGCAGAGGAAGCAAGGAAGCCATTGTCAGGTCGATCATGAGCACCTCAAGGGTGAAAACCAAACCAGCAATGGGGGCCTTGAAAATACCGGCAACGGCAGCCGAGGCTCCACAGCCGATGAGGAGCATCAACGTCTTATGGTCTAAACGACAAATGCGCCCCAAGTCGGAACCTATGGCCGAACCTGTCAAAACAATCGGAGACTCTGCTCCGACTGAACCACCAAAACCAATGGTGATGGCGGAGGCAATGACACTCGTCCAACGGTTGTGCTTCCTGATATGTCCTTGTCGGCGAGAAATGGCATAGAGGATTTTTGTCACACCGTGGCCGATATTGTCTCGAACAATATACTTGATAAACAAGGCCGTCAAAAGTATACCGATAATCGGGTACACCAAAAACAACCAGTTACTGCTCGTTACGTCAAACTGCGAAGTCAGTATGTGCTCTATCTGATGGATGAGCCACTTCAGCAATTGTGCGGCGATGGCTGCACCGATGCCGACGATAAAACTCAGCAGGAGGATGAACTGGCGCGGGCTAAGCCGTTTGTAAAGGTATGAAAAGAACTTGGATGCCACACCTTCTCTGACACTACCCGCTTCCTCTACATCCTCTTCACGGATGGATGAAGCGGAGGAGTTTTTGAGTTTATCTTTTGTAGCTTCGTTTTCGAAATAAAATTCTGGCATTTTTCTTTTTAAGTATAAGCAGGCTTTTCTTTTTAAGGAAACGATGGAGGAAGAAAGCTGGCAATTCTTCTCTGCACTTTTACCGTTGCTTAAATTCAGTATCCACTCCCAGCTTTGAGGCTGTCAAGGACGGATGATTTTGATTTCAGAGTCGGCCCCCAACTTGATGATTGACGATGCAGGCGGATTTTCCTTTTCATCGCGACGTGATGTGCAAACATAATCCACGGCATTTTTTATTTCGTCGGATATATCTGAGAAGCAATGCGGCGCAGGCATCCCACTGATATTGGCTGACGTGGACACCACAGCACATTTCATTCGCATACACAATTCCCTACTGAACGGCTCATTTGTCAAGCGAATGGCAACACTGCCGTCTTGTGCAATCAAGTTTTTAGCCAAATTGCGGGCACCATCGTAAATGACGGTCAGCGGTTTGTTGCTCATTTCTATCAAATCCCAAGCCACGTCTGGAATCTCCCTAACGTAAAACTGTATCTTCGCTTCGGAGTCAACCAACGTAATCAGCGCCTTGGAATCTTCTCTGCGCTTTATTTCAAAAATGCGTCTGACGGCCTCTTCATTGGTGGCATCGCAACCCAAGCCCCAAATCGTGTCGGTCGGGTATAATATGATTCCTCCTCTCCTCATCACGTTGACGGCCTCCCTGATGTCGTCTTTAAACTCCTGGGGGAGCGGCGTTACATTTTTACGAGGGCGTGAAGTAGCCTCGTCATTCTGCGGATTATAGTTTCTTTTCATGAATTATTCTTTTTGAATGTATCTTCAGAGATTCTGGGATAGCGTACACCTTGGCAGCCGTAGGGGTAGAGTTTTGCGAGTTGCCGGTTAGTATTCGGCATAGCCAGATTTTCATCTGCAAGGTAAACTGGCCATTCATAGAAAATAAGTTTACCCCCATTCTACTATTCAAATCTTATCGCCTTAGTTGGGCGAATATTTGAAGTAATGTAGCTCGGAACGACCATGGTGAGCGTCGTAAGCAGCAACGTAACCAGATTGATGGCAACAATCCATAAAACAGAGATTTCAACGGGCGCTGCCTCTACATAATAGGTGGAAGGGTCCAGCTTTACGAACGCGAAGTATTTTTGGAGTAACACGATTCCAAGTCCAACGATATTACCCCATACAAGACCCCGAATCAATATGAAAGCGGCATACTCAATGAATATATGTCTGATGCACCTATTAGTGGCACCAAGGGCTTTCAACACACCGATAGTCGAAGTTCGTTCCAGAATGAGAATGAGCAAACCGCTGACCATCGTAAAGCCGGCGACTCCCATCATCAGAGCCAAAATCACCCAGACGTTCAGGTCAAGTAAGGAGAGCCATTGTGTGACGGCCGCCGTCCTGGGATTTTCCTTTACAGACAAAACCTCATAATTACCGCCATTTGCATCCCTGTAATCCTTTGACAAGAATTTCACCAACGGCTGGACTTTTTCTATGTCCTCAAATCTCCCAAGACGGACTTCTATGTCTGTCGTCTTATCAGAGGTCCAATTATTCAATTTATTAACCGCGGCACGGTCAGTCCATACGAAATGCTCATCAAATTGCATCAGACTGGTTTCGTAAATTCCAACGACCTTGAAGCGACGCATGCGGATTTCGTTTGAGATGAAATAGGCAAAAATCTTGTCGCCGACCTTGATGTGAAGATTCTGTGCCTGTTTGCGGGAAATCAAGACCTCATTCGACACATCTGTCTCAGAAAAACGGGGTTTGCGCCCTTCAACAATATGCCGCTCTATGAAGCCTGAGGCATATTTTTCGTTAACCCCTTTCAGCACAATTGTCTGAAAGGCATCATCCGTTTTAATGATTCCCATTTTCAGTGAAACGGGATCCACATGCGAGATGCCTTCGATTGACTTAACTTTGTCGAGATAATTCTGCGACACGGCAATCGGATGGTCTTCAGGAGAAGCAAACGAAGCCAAACTAAGGACTTCCATGTGTGCGGTGAAGCCGGAAAGTTTCGAACGCACTTCTGTCTGAAACCCTTTCACCACGCAAATGGAAATGATCATGACAGCCAAGCCGATGGCAACGCCTGCAGTCGCAATCCGTAAAGCAAGTTTTGAAGCGCCGCGCTTGTCCTTTTTCTGGGTGCTTTTGTATAATTTCTTAGCAACGAATAAAGTGAAAGACATGTTTATCGGGTTTCAATGTGCCTGCCGCCAAAACAGACGACAGATGATGTTATATTACAACCTTTCCCTGAGGGAACAACAGTTGCTGATATTAGACAACAATAAGCCACAAGCGAAAACGCTGCGAAAAATATTTGCAGCGTAAACACTTATGCCTTATTATAAGCAGACTCTTTTTAAACAATAGAACCTTGTCTCCAGAATAATATCCTGCCAATTATTTACTGAACACGTCCAGGGTATGCTTCCAGCGCCTTTTGAAGCACGAAGAGCGCCTTATGCAAATCATCCTTATTAAGGACATAAGCAATTCGCACCTGATTGATGCCAGCATTGGGCGTAGTATAGAAGCCCGCAGCCGGAGCCATCATGACAGTCTGTCCTTCATATTCAAAATCCGTCAGACACCAAGCGCAGAATTTTTCAGCATTGTCAACGGGCAGTTTGGCCACCGTGTAGAAGGCCCCCATCGGGATTGGAGAGTAAACCCCAGGGATTCTGTTCAATCCATCAATAAGGCATTTTCTCCGCTCCACATACTCGTCATAAACTTCACGGCTATATTCCTCAGGCTCGTCAATTGACGCTTCTGCCACAAGCTGACCCAGCAACGGTGGACTCAAGCGTGCCTGGCAAAATTTCATGACAGCGCTGCGCACCTCCTCATTCTTGGTAATCAAAGCACCAACACGGATACCGCATTCGCTGTATCGCTTTGAAACAGAGTCAATGAGCACCACATTATTTTCAATTCCTTCCAAGTGGCAGGCTGAAATATAAGGAGAACCCGTATAGATAAATTCGCGATACACCTCGTCGGAGAACAGATATAGGTCATACTTCTTCACCAAGTCGCGGATTTGGTTCATTTCGCGCCGCGTGTACAAGTAGCCCGTCGGGTTATTGGGGTTGCAAATCAAAATGGCACGTGTATGCTCATTTATCAGCTCCTCAAACTTCTCGACCTTAGGCAACGAGAAGCCCTCTTCGATTGTCGTGGCAATTGTTTTGATTTTGGCACCAACAGAAATGGCAAACGCCATATAGTTGGCGTAAGCCGGCTCTGGAACTATGATTTCGTCACCTGGATTCAAACAGGAAAGGAAGGCAAACAACACGGCCTCAGAACCGCCAGAGGTGATGATGATGTCATCGGCCGTCAGATTGATGTCGTATTTTTTGTAATAGCCTGTCAGTTTTTCTCTATAACTTTTAAAGCCCTGGCTCGGACTATATTCCAACACCTTACGGTCAATATGACGCAAAACGTCCAATCCCCTTTGCGGGGTCGGGAGGTCGGGCTGTCCGATATTCAAGTGGTAAACGTGAACTCCGCGCTCTTTGGCAGCAGACGCAAGAGGAGCCAACTTCCTAATAGGGGATGCTGGCATGTCAATGGCACGTTGCGATATATGTGGCATTCTTGTTCTCTATTTTTAAAGGTTTTAAAATAACAATTTATACCCGCCAACAGGCAGGCCATCCGTTGTTTTGTTGAATCCAAACACAAACTTACAAAAAAACTTTGTATCATACCAGCCTGTCAAGCAAAAAAGTTGAGGACGGAAAAACAGAAACAAAGGATCATTAATATTGCGAACTGCATGATTACAAGTTCACTTCATATTTCAGATAGGTATTTTTGCATTAATTAAACAGCGGAGATATTGACGCGGCGCATTAGGCAATTATAAATAAATTCACTCCACCGCGCATGAAGCACAAAGAGAGTGCATCATTTTGACACACTCTCTTTTCAAATAATATTTCTTCTGAAAATATCCGAGACATCCTTGAAACACCAGATGCCATTTCTCACGGAAAAAGCCGAGCCTTCCAGAGAGCGCCCCGCACGATAATCGAATGGAAAATCAGAACTCGCTGGTGAAATGCTATATTCTTCATTTATTAAGTTGATATTCTGCAATTTGTGCCGCTGTTCAAGTTGCTTGCGCAACAAAAACGCACCATTTTATGCAAAAATACCGTCCGAAGTGCCGTAAAGGCCACCCCGGACGGCTTCAACGCAATGATGACTGAAATAATCATCATCGGTGCAAAGGTAGTCATTTTTAGTCAGACTGCCAACGTCTTCGCTTTTCAATCGCACGAAAAATGAAAAAAATAATGATTACTGCGATGATTGTGCAACAAACGACACCGAACCAATAGAAGAAACCGTGCTTTGGCTTGTCTTCTGTCTTCGACTTCGTTTGCGTATCTTCCGAAGTCTGTTCTGATATGTTGGTCTGTGTCTGTGTGTCTTCTGTCTTTTCTTCGTTCACGGTTGTCTGCTTCGTCTTGTCATTATCAATCGTGACACGACCTGTTGTTACAGACTTGATATTTCGACCTGCCGGCACGTTGGGAGGTTCTGTCAGTTCACGGTCGCGCTGCTTCGCTGTGTCGCTCTTCACGTCTGCGCCGGTTCTGATGTCTTCAGTGCCGTCACTGTATTCTATCTTCTGAAACTCAATGACCGCTTTTGAGTAGTCTGTTTCTGATGTCGTGACATTCGCAACGACAGACGTGCTTGACTGCTTCTTCGTGTCAGTATTCACAGAAGATGTGATTTGCTGCTGTGACGTTTCGTTTGCGATTTTGCGCGTAGTGCTGCACGCTGCAAACAGAACTGCAAACAGAACTGCAAACAAGATTTTGATTGTTGTTTTCATTATGACTGATTTTTGATGTAGTTGATGATGCCGTCAACGTGAAGTTGCGTAATGAGCCGCTTGCCCTCTTCTGATAGAAGAAATTCCATGTCTGCTTTGTTGTCGTAGAAAAGCGACTCTGTAAGAACTGCCGGACAGGATGTGTGAACGAGAACATAAAAACGCGCTTCATAATCAGGGTCACCGTCAGACCAATCTGCACGCATCGGCTTCTGCCGACTGTCATACGCGCCCTGTCCTTTCAGAACTGCGAAGCGTTCTTTGTATGGCTCAAGCACTGAATTTGCCGAGTTCCACAGCGATGTTGCAAGTGCATCTGCTTTCGTTTGTCCCGGTGATGTATATACACACCAACCACCGGCTGACTTCCACTTGCCGTCACTACCGGCGGCATTACTGTGAATTGACACAAAGATGACATTGCGTGTGCCAAGTTTCTTGCACCATTCGTTTGTTCGTCTGCATCTTTCTTGCAGACTGATGTCGTTTTCTTCCGGCACGACAAGTTCTGCATCGTAGCCTTTTGATTTCAGCGATGCCAGGATGAGCCGAGCGACTTCACGGTTCCACTTATATTCAAGAAGCGACCTGTCAGGACTTTTCTTGCCGTTCGTGTCGTAACCATGACCGTTGTCAATTAGAATTTTCATAAATTATTTGTTTAGTCGATGATAAAAATCTGTCTTGATGTTGTCGTATGCCAACTTTACGTTGGTAAATGCTCGACCATTGTTTTCGCCGTCTTCGTGATAGATTTCGTTTTCAACAACGGCTGCAACCTGTTCAACCCATTCTTTATTGCAGTATGCGGACAGACGCTCGCCGCGATACGTGAATGTATCGAAACGGCTGTTTCTGTCTTCATGCAATACTTTTAAGGACTTGCGAATTTTCTCTGCTGTTGCTGTCTTGTCTGCGATGTGATTTTCTTTGCGTACCTTTTTGATAAGGCGGCACACTTGCTCAACAGACAGGTCAAAAGCGAAACCTGTCAGATTTCTGATGCGCAACTGAGTTTCAGGTCGAAGTCCTTCCGCGAGGTCATTTAACAGTTCATTTTGCTTTCTTGTTTCAGCAAGGACACCTTGAAGATTTTCTTTGTTGTCAACGATTATCTGTGTGATGATTGATTTGAACCACTTGAAAATGGCTATCATCATAGAAGCCGACAGCAACAAATAAATTGCTGCCATAATAGCAAGCGCACCATAATCGCTGATGCCTTTCGCTACTTCTGTCACTTGCGAAACGTCATTCATAGAACTGCACGAATTAAGCGTCCGACAATAACGCCGCCGAGTGTCAGCGACCAATCTACCCAATCAAACTTGCCGCCCCACAGTTTGTCTTTCAGTTCAAGTGATGAAGCGACACCGATGCCGGCAAGTGCGGCACAGTAGTTGTCATCAGACAGCAAACCGATGACTACACCGCCACCGATATGTGTAAGTCTGTGACTTTCTTTTAGCCAAGAAATAATCTTTTTCATACGTTGTTATTTTTGTCTGTTGCAAAGTTACTAAAATAGTGTTTATTAAACACTATCCAAGAGTCAAAATTTGAACTTCAAGCTGATTTATTTGTTGTCGTAAGGCTTGACGTTCAGTGTGAAGTGCCGTTATGTCGTATGGCAGTTCTTGACCGACAAGCGATGCTTCATAACATTTTATAACCTTGTAGTCTGATGAAGTCAGGCTGTCTTTCAATCGCTGAATTTCGTTGCGCTTCTTTTGCACATCATAGACACGTTCATATCTGTATTTGATACATTCACCGTCATCATACGGCACAAGTCTAATTATGTAGCCGTTATCAGTTTTTAGTTTACTGTTGTCAATCGGTTCAACAGGTTTCCACCCGGCTTTTGTCAACGCACTGATTTGTTCTTCTTCTGTCACAATTCGCGTCTTGACAACTTTGCCGTCAAGATACTGTTCTTGATGTTTTTCTATGATGCGGCTATGAAGATAGCCACCTTCATTTATATATCCGTATTCTTTCATGCTGCTTCTGTTTAGAATTTCCAACGGCTGACACTCCACGCTTCAACTCTTTTACCATTAAGATTGAAGACTGTGAATGTGAATTTTGCTTCTTGACCTTCAGATACGTCATAATAATTATTTTCTGTAATATCATCAAAAATTTTCTGACCTGACTTCGGATAAAAACGCATCGCGCCTTGTCCTATCTGTTTCGCAAAAATCACTTTACCCTCATAGCCGTCTGTTGGCAGATACACCGTGCCTATTTTGTCTTTGTTCGTCAGACCGACAGCCTGTGTGTCTGTTGTTCCTAAATTGACGGCAGTTGTCGCGGCACTGTCTGTTATGTATTTATGCTTCAAGATAAGACCGGCTGCACACAAGTCCATGAAATAACCACCGTATGCAGGAGCGTTTCCTGAATTGTCAGCACGACCATACACTCCTGCGACAAGTGTCGTTTCTTTTTCAAACTCCCATTCGTAGCTGACATTATCGCCGAAGCCAAGACCAACTATTGAGCCATAATGTGTGTAACCACTTGAAGACGGCATTGCATTTGTCTTTGGATTATTGCAAAAGATGCCGCTTGCAGACAGATATGCAACGCCATTGTCATTGCGCGTTTCAACGACACCTCTTTGTGCATCAATATCAATGACCGACGACTTGCTGATGTCAAGTGAATAGTCACCACCTGTGTTTGTTGACACCAACTTTATGTGTCCTGTCTTGCCGTCAAGCAAAAGCGCATATTGATTACCGCTCATCATCGTTGAGCGAATACGTTCATCAGAGAAGTAGAAGCCAGCAATCAATGCTTCACCAAGAACTTTCAGTGCTTCTTTGATTTTTGCATTGTTCAGAATGAGAGTTTCTTTTTCTTCATTGTTAAAGTCAAGCGAACTGCCTAACTTGAAAGAATTTTCAATCAAGTCAAGAAAACTGTTGCCGTCAGACGAAACAATTCTTTCAGTTGTGATGCGTCCAGGCAAGATTTCTGTGAAGCCGTGCATCGCGACAAAACTGCGTTCTCCGTCAATTTCAGCGTTCAGCAAGCCGACAAGGAAGTGATAATGATTTGCCACTTCATCGAGTTTAATTGATGTCTGCGACAGTACAAATACACCCTTTGAATTGGTGTCTTTCGGACACTTTGCATACAGATAGTATTTTGATGAAGCATCAGTCAATACAGGCGATGTGTAACTCGTCATGCTCCACGTAAGATAGCCTTGCGCATCGTTGCGGTCTTTCGTTGTGATAGCGTTATGCCCGATTGTCAAGTGCTGAAGATAGATGTCCAAGCCGCCTGATGTCATAGTACAGATGAGTTGCTTCTTGTCATTATCCCAATACACAGGCGTTTCACGCTGTGACCATGTATCGCCTGACTTGCTGACAAATTGGAACTGAAGACTTTCGTCACCAATCAGCAAAGACATTGCTTGCACTGCGATAGGTGATATTGCATTGGTAAACATATCGAGTTGCGCATCTTCAAGCATTTCGATAGTTTCCTTTGCATCGCGAAAGCGGCGTTTCGTGAACTGCAAGATGTCGCGCTTCGTGTCATCAATCACAACTTCAGTGTTCGTGATTTGCCGTATCTGCGAAGACACAGAAGAACCGCCAGACACGCTGTTTGACAGTTCGATTGTCGGTGAATACGGCGATGTCAGAAAGTCTTTGATGCCGACAATGCGAATGACAACACCGTATTTTGCAAACTGCTCGTCTTGAAACAGAACGTGACCGCCGACAACGAGTTTGCCGCCGACTTCAAGCCAATGCCGTTTTGCCCACAGTGATTGCAGACTGCCGGTGAACGTGAAGCGTTGGTCTTCACACTCATAAAGTGCCTTGACTGCTGCACGCATCATGTCCCATGAGCCGCCCGACTTGTTCGTGTTGTTGCAGATGTATTCATCAGGTAACTGTATGCCGAAGATTGCATACGTCTGTTCTTTGACAGGACACCACGTTTTATCAGGCATTATCACGCCGTCAATTTCTTGCGGCACGATTTCAAACTTTCGCTGTTCGTGCTTATAATGCACATCAAATTCCTTCCCGGCAAGCATACCGTCTTGGAAGATGATTGTCATCGTTTCCCCTGCAATCAGATAGTTATTGTAGTTCAGATTGTCGGGAATAGTGCTGTCAATGATGTTGTAGAAGTTCTTTGCTTCGTTTTCAACTTCGACAGCCGTCACTTCGCCGACACGTGACGGATAGATTTCACTGCAATCAATGCTGTCTTCTTTGACTGCATCAGAAACCTTGTCGATGCGTTCTACACCGTCACCGTCTGCGTTGCTCTTGTATGTGCGTGCAATCGCGCTGTTAAAGCCGTCTTCGTCTTCAAAATGGGTGCCGTCATAGCGTATCGTCTGCGACTTCGGCAATAGAAGTTCAGGCGAACCGTACTTTTCACGGTCGATGTTGCGGTCACTTCCCTGCACAAGCATACGTTTCACAGGCACGCCGTCTGCTTCAGACGTGCGCCCGACACCGGGAATGAAACCGTTGCCGACACCGTAAGACAGTGCGACAGGTTCTGTCTTGAAGTATTCCACGCGGCGAAGATGTATCTTTGCGCGTGTCGTGCCGATGTATTCGACTTCGTATTCAGTCTGAAACACATTGCAGATGTCAGTAAGACCGGCATCTATGAATGTGTGATTAAATTCGACTGTCTTTTCTGATGCTTCGATACATTCGCCACGTTCCCAAGTGACAGAAGTGTCATTTTTGTTCAAGTTGCGAACAATCAGGTCTATAAATTCGTGTGGCTTCGCACACAGCGAGAACTTCAGACGGTTGTCTTTCGGTGCGCCCTCTTTCAGTGGGTCAACCACGTTTCTGATTTTCCACACACCGAAAAAGTCTTCATTTGTGCCGAGCGTCATTGTGTATTCAATCTTGCGTGTGCCTTGCTTCTTCAAGTCCTGCGCACGTGTCAAGATGAAACGCTGATTTTGGAAGATGCACGATGTGCCGACAGGAAATTCAAAGTAAAACGGCAGATTGAACTTCAGCACAAGTTGCGGCTTCTGCATCAGTGCGCGGTATCTGTAACTGCTATCTTCCGGCTGAACTTGAATATCGACACGCCACACAGTGCCGACACCAGGCTGATACACGCTTTGCTGCGTGACGTTTTCACGCCACTGTTCAGCAATCGCGGTACTGATGTCGAGTTTCGTTTTGGAATAGTACGTCAGTGTTATCATCAGTCTTCAGTTTCAAAGATTGAATAATCAAGGTCTTTCTTCTTCCACCCATCGTTGAGTGTTTCGATGACAAATGCCGTGGCTTTCGTTACAAAGTCTGCAAGCGGTTCAAACTTCGTGAACGTGTGATATATCGGGTTCGCATCAGCATCTTCACCGAGTTTGAACTTGACAGGCAGTGTCGCTCCGTTCGTATCTCGTGCGAAGTCGTATGCTGCTTTGAAGTTCTGCTGATTTTCGGTTGACAGATAGACCGGCTTGCCGTTCCAAGTGAAGCCTGTCAGTATCTTCGCGTCTGTTTCAGCGTTAATCAGGTCGCTGATGTCTTGCTTGATTTCGCGCACCGTAGGCTTGTGGTCGTAGTATTTGCGCCATGTGTATTTGTTGCCGTCTGCATCGGTTTCAAGACCGAAGATAAGCAAGTAGTTCGATGATGACAGACACACAAGTTTGTCTGCGCGTTCTGTTGCGCCATTGCATCGGAAAAATTCTGTTTTTGCCATGATGTTGATATTTGAGAGTGAATGAATTTCTTAATCATCGAAGTAGTAGCGCGTGCCGCCACCGCCCTGAAACGGTTCGCTGCGTATCGTGACAGCGATTGAAGCCGTGTCGAGTGTTCCGCGCATTGCATCAAGCATCGTCTTCATTTCATCGCTGTTCGTGAAGAACTTCGACATTTGACCGTTGCTCAATTTTCTGAATGAAACAAGATAACGACCGTCACCTTGCTTTGTCTTTACGTCACGCTCGAAGTCTATCAGTTCAATCGGCACGTTTACGATTGAACTGATGCGCACACACTCGCCGTTGAAGCGTTTCTTGCCGTCTTTCGGCGTATATGTCAGATTTAAGTCACTGAATTTAATCATTTCTTGTTTTGTTAAAATTTCTTTAATAGATGTTTGCAGTCTGCGTGTTTCGCCATGCCGTACAGTGAGCCGACAATTTCAACCCTGCGCTTTCTGCTTTTCACTTTCGCGAGTTTACGACAGAAGTTCTTCTTGACACGCTTGCGCAAAAGCGTATGTGTCGTGAATATCTGATAACCGAGAAAGTCAAGACCTGTTTCGATAGGGAAAACACGCTCATTCTTCTTGATTGTCTGACCGATGCTTTCGATATGTTCATGCACTTCGTCACGCACAAGCCACAGAAAGCGTTTGTCTGATGCGCCCACGACAATATCGTCCATATAGCGATAGAAGTGCCTCACACCGTATCTGTCTTTCATAAAGTGGTCAAGATGAACCGACAGAAGAAGATTGACAAGACCTTGTGAAGACCGCATACCCATACTCATGCGCTCGCCGTCCGGCATCGTTGCAAGAAAGTCGGCAAGTATCGCGATAAGTCGCTTGTCTTTTAATACACGGTTGAGCGCATACAACACAAATTCATGCTTCACTGTGTCGTAGCACTTCTTTATGTCACATTTATACCAATAAAGTATTGATGTGTCTTGCATCATGTCACGTCTGATGTACTGCATCAGGTCGTGCATTCCGCGCTTTTTGATTGATGCTGAAGTCGTGCGTATATAACGAGGGCGAAGATGCTTGTCAACAGGTCGCATTACTGCATTGATTTTGATGCGTGCTGCCATGCAATACACCTGAAGAAGACGATTTTTACCTGCTTCACAGATTTCTTTTTCGTGATAGCCGCCTGTGCGCAATTCTTCTTCGGTCGGTGCGCGATGTACCGGCATCAGTGAAATTTTCCCTGACACGATTTCTTCGCGTACTGACTTCAGAAATTCTTCGCGATGTTCAAGAAGCCATTTACCTTCAGGCAAACTTTTTCGGAGCGTTCCTCTGACTACATCGTCAAACGACTCTTCAAGATTTGTCTGTTCAATGATTTCTTCTATTATGTAACCGTCACGTTTCATGTGCTGTTGTTATATATGCCTTCAGTTCTCCGGGTCTATGATGTTCGAGAATTAACCTACCAATCACTACCCAACCAACAACGTAATTTTTCAGTTTTCCACGACTTATGTGTCATGCTGTTACTGAGGCTCGGTTTCCTCGTTCACGGCTATGCGTCAGCGCGTGACGCTATGCCGGAGGAACGATTGATAATTGTTGTTGTATTCTGTTCTGTTTGCGAGCCGAGAGCCGTTATTCGTATTCGAGTTCGAGGATGCGTTGTTCGCGTTCGCATAGACGAGACCGCCATTCGCGTTGGCGTTGTTATTCGAGCGACCAACGACACGGCACGTTGGAAACCTCTACCTTTTTATTTCGTTCATTCAATTTCAAGTTTTCATTTCTGTCTTCATTTTGATTGATTTGAAAAACGTGCGCGGTCGCTGACCGCAACGGGGGCGCGTCTGCGCCGCGCACGCTTTCCGATTATTCGCTTATTTCGATGTCACCCCTGAAGGCGAGCCGAGAGCCGTGACTCGCATACGAGTACGAGGATGCGCTGCTCGCGCCCGCATAGACGAGACCGCCATACGCGTAGGCGTAGTTACTCGAGCGACCAACGACACGGCACCTATCACGTGAATACCAATAGCCGTCTGTGTAGTTAGCTGCATACTGCGATGTGTCAGTTGTGCATTTAGACGCTATCACGTCACAGAAACGACCGTGCTTTGTTCGTGCGATACACTGACCACCAAAAGAAAGACCTTTCTGACCTTGAACTGTGCGTTCTGTCTTCGTGATTGGGTCATAGATGTGCCAAACATCGTCAATCGGGTCAGACGATGACACACCGACACCGTGCTGCTTCAGATAGTCAGCGAATGATGCTGCGTTGACAGTCACGTTATCCATGGCCTCCCACGTGCAGCCGATGAAGTTTTCAAAACCGAGTATCTTGTTGCCGTTTGATGCAGTAGCACGTGCTGTGTCGTGATTGCCAATTGCGTCTTGTGTGCCGGTCTGACCGCCAGAACTGCGACCGTAGCCGCATTTCAACTGTGCGTCACGTGTGCCGTTCAGAGAATACCACAGTATCGCCATGAGCTTACTCATTTCGTAGTCGATAAGCTGATAACCGTCACCACGACGCATTGCGAGGTTCTGCAAGTCCTTGTATGTATAGTTCAGCGTGCCGACAGGTGTATTCTTGACACGACCGTTTTCGTCATACGTCCATTCAGTTGAAGTCTGCGCTGTGCCTGTGCCGACACGCACATTCGCTCCACTGATACTGCGCATCTGCATCAGCGCGTCAATCGAAGCGTGATACACGCCGCACAGCCACGGTTTGTTCTCAACCCAATCGGGTTCAATCGCTTCGATTTCGTTGCTGTCAACAGCGATGACTTCTTGTTCGTTGTTCGTTGCTTTCGATGCAAAGTATATGAACTTCGCACCGTCAGGCACGTTACAGAAGACATAATCTTCGCCCTCGCTGAAGTCAAACATCGAGTTAGACACAGCAAGATTGAACTTGCCGACAATCACGCCCGAAGCGTCTGTGAAGACTGCGCCAATGATTGAATGATTAAGACCTGGCCAACGCACCTGCTTCATGCCTGATACATCGTGACGATATACATTGTAATTTGGTGTATCTGCCTGTACGCCGTCAGTGTTTATCGTTGTAGAGCCGACCACAACATCAGTAGTTTGAATGACTTTATTTGTTGCGAAGATGCAAGTGCCGAGCTTCTGCCGCGACACGTTTCGCGCTGTGCTGATTGGCACAGTATCGAGCGACGACCAAAAGATATACTTCTTCTGTGTCTTGAAGTCATTCACGCCCTTATACCACAGATGCGGACAGCGCATCATTACATCGAAGCCGGTGCCAAGTTCGTCTTTGTAGTCAAATTCAGTGCCGTCAGGCATTTGACGATAGTTGTCATCAGAAATGCGGTCGCCAAGCCATTTCTTCTTGTCGTTGTCCCACTTTCCCTTGACAGGTATCAGTTGTTCGCGTATGCGCACCATGTGACCGCTTGCTTCGTATCTGTCACCGGTCGTTCCGTTGTCAAGATTGGTGATGTTCTGCGGGTCGTTAATCGTGTCATCGAAGACAACGCTTGTAAACTGCGCATTGTGTACAGTCAAACCGATGTCAGACGGCTTGAAGTATGCCTGAATTTGCGCAAGTTCGCTGTCATCAATCAACTTCGTCAATATCCACGAGCCTGTGATGCCGTCACAACCGTTGTCTGCATCGCTTCCGATGCCCTTTGTGCCGTCAGCCATAAGACGTTTCAGAATTGTCGCGTCTTCGTTGACTTCAAGACCGCTGATGCCGATGTCTGTCAGATGCGCATTGCCGTTGATGACAGCCTGAAGCATCGCGAAAGCATCAATGTTGCTGCACGCTTCAATCTGAAGACGCTTCAAGTTGCTGAAACCGGCTATTGACAAACCGCCGTTCGGATATACCAAATTAGGCAGATTTTGGAATGTCAGTGAAGTCATCGTGTTAGGCAGTTGCAGAACTTCAAGCGGCGAAGTCTGTGCCGGTGTGAACGACTGCAACTGTGAACCTGTGCCGCGCACAGTCTTCAGACGAGGACAGAATGTTGCGTCCAACGATTTCAGAGGGAAGTTTCTGAAGTCTATTTCTTCGAGGAATGGCAACTGACCGAGTGCAAGCGTTGCAAGTTCGTCACCTGAAGACGTTGCAGGGGTGTAGTTCGCACCGCCGATGATAAGTTTCTTCAGAAGCGTCAGATTGCTGATGTCCCAACCTTGCTGTTTCGGTGTCGCGTTTCTGATGTCAAGTTCTTCAATGCGGTCTGCGCCGAAGATGTAAATCATAACACCACCGCCAAGGTTCGTGTTGTTCGTGTAGAACGTATGTGTTTCGCCTGCTTCAAGGAAACAAGAACCGCCGTTCGCTTCGTTTGCGCGGTCAACACCGACACCGAAGTAACCCGATTTCGCCGCCTTGATAGTGATACTCATATTCGTACCTGTGCATCGCATTGAAATTGCTGTTGAATACGTGTCACCACACTTATAGAAGCCGTCACGGAACAAGAAGCGTTTCTTGACATATTCGCGAAGTCGCTGAATTGACAGACCGTGAAGCGCGAAGAAGTAGTTTGCAGATGCCTTGCTGTTCTCGATGTATTTGCGGTTGCCGTCATACGATGACACAAGTTTCGGCCACTTCTGCAAGCGGTCAGTTATCCAATACTTTTCAATGCCCTGAGGAGAGAACGGACGCAAGCCTGATGCAAGCTGCTGTGAACGCATCAATGCTGCGATGCGTGCGACAGTAGTTGTGCGTGTCGCGTCTTCTGTGTCGCTTTCTGCGCGATAAGGCTGAAGCCAAATGTGTTCTGCCTTTGCGAGTTGAACGAAAAGTACGCTGTCATGTCCCTGATAGTAGCCGTTCGGGTCGTTGTTCGGGTCAAGTTCTGCCGGTATCGTCAGACCACAGTCGTTGTCACTGCCAAGAATTGTGTCACCGTCATACAGGTGATTAAGATACATTCTGACATTGCCGTCTGTTTCAAGATAGAAAGCAACCATCATGTTCTTGCTTCGCTGGTCAACTGCTGCAACATAGTCTGTGAAGACGTGATACATGATTGCACTGTACGGATTGGCTTCCTTGTGAAGTTCGTGCGCAAACTTCTTAAGACGATTTTCGGGTGTACCTGATACACTGCTTCCGTCAATCGTGATGTTTCCGTCTGCTGCTGTCTTGTGCTGATTACATTCGTTGCACCAACACAACCACTTATAAAGACGATACGGCAACTTTCGACCGTCTTCATACGCTGTGTTCAGGTCATCATTGTCGGGATAGCGACTTTCAAACTGCTGAAGCCATACAAGTTCACCGTCATCAGAACGGCGCAACATATCATCAATGCTTGACACGTTCTGAAACCAATCCATATCATTGTACGCTTTCAGTTCGTAGCACTCCACAGGGTTAACAACATCGCCTGTGATACGCCAACGACCGCCGGTGTATGTCATCGTGCCTGTTGTTTCAGTCCAAGAACCGTTCTGATAACGGAATACCTTGTGTTCGGGTCCGCAAAATTCAGAAAGAACGATGATGTCATTCGTATTCCATTCTGACCTATCAACAGAAGTGGCGAAGTCATCAAGCGACTGATTGCGTGCTGCAATGTATTCAGTGAAGTCACCGTAATTCAGACAGTCTTTGTTGTAGCCGTCAACCGCTTCAAAGCCAAAGACTGCTGCATCGCCCTTGTCGTGATTGAAATTTCCCTTTGCATGGAAGTAGCCGTAAGACGGTGAAGTCGGGTCAGGCGAATTTGCGTCTGTGCGATATAGTGCCATAGGAATGGAACTGATGCAAGGGTTCAGTTCATATTCGCCGGTGTAGAAGTTCTGCGCCGGTGTCATGTATGCCGAACCAAGTGCGCGTGACAGTTCGTTGTACAACTGCGTAGATGCACCGTTATTCGCGCCGCCACTTTCTGAATAGTCAACTTTGATACAGAAGATGTTTGTCGGCATAGTGCCGCGCACGATTTGGAACTTGTTATTTGCCGCGAGTGATGCGATGAAGTCGTATTCTGCGAGTTGCTGCGCGTCAGTGAACTGACTGCGGTCGTACATCATACGAATGAGCTTTGCTTTCTTCGACTTGCCTTTCTTGTTCTTGATAGGTCTGCGCGAAGATGTCGTACCCTGATTTGTAGTCGGAATGTCTTCGATGACAAAGTTTCTCCAAGGACTATCAGGGAAGTAGAAGTACCAACACAGAACAACAGGTGTCTTCTTGTCACCGTCAAGACCTTCAATGTATTCAGGATAATTTTCAGGCGTGTCTTCAGTGTTCGGTGATTTGCACATAACGGCATACGTGATGTTTCTTTCACCGAGTGATGCCATTTGCGGAATGTTTCGTGCCGGTCTGCCCTCTGCCGTCTGTGATGCCATTACCTGATTGAAGTTGTATTCAACAATCATCGCATCGGTGTCAGCGAGTTTCAGCAAGTAGTTGTTGAACGATTGTTCAAAGTTGTAGTACGTTTCCCATGCACGCATATTGTACAGATACAGGTCTGCTTCAGAACCGTCAAACGTGATAGGCGTTGCGTGACGTGACAGTGAACCTGCGTCATAGAAACAAGCACCTGAAAATTCGCCGTCAAGATACAATGCGACAGTTCCGATGCCGGCATACGGTGCCTGGCTTGTAGGCATGATGACGATTGCAACGTCTGTGATTGCATCTTCTTCAAGTGCCGCGTCAATCGTATGCGCAACAGTTTCTTCGTTGTCAGTAGTGAAGACAACTCGCTTGCCTGTGACAAAGAAGCCGAAGCCGTTAGATATGCACGATATAAGACGTGCATTTTCGTCAGCGATGTGCCGTGTGCGCACGCGAAACTGAATTGCAAGACCGTTCGTTTCGATAGAAGACACGTTGAACGGCGCATAATCAAGCGTTGCTTTCACGTTCTCTGCGATACGCAATGCCATGATGCCGTTGTCGTTTGGCTGTTCGTACACGTCACTGCCGTAACTGTCTTTGACAAAGCCGTTGGTCGTGTAGTTCGAGTCGATGACTGTCATCGTGTAGCCGTTGCTTGTGATAGACTTGTCTGTGTCCTTGTTGCTTCGGCTGCTGAAGTCAATATCAATCATCTGCTGCGCTGTCACGCTTTCGATGTTCAGAAGTGTGCCGACAATCTTGAAGTTCGCTGTTTCAGATACAGATGTGCCGACACGCGCGAACAAGCCTATTGTCACACTGCCGTCAATCGCGTGACCTTGCACGCGCTGAATGTACGCTGAAGTCACACCACGTCTGACAAGCGATGTGCGCTTGATAGTTGTCTGTGTGCCTACCTTTTCAAAGATTTCGACAGACACTTCAGAAGACTGCGAAGAATACGCTGCGAAGTCGATGCTGATTGTTTCGTACTGCTTGACTTCACCGTCTTGCTTTTCGCTGTACCAACGTGTCACGACAATAGGTGTCGTGTTCGACGGGTCAACGACCATGACTGCCGTATGAAGATAGTTTCCGACAACGCCTGAAGACACGTCTTCGCCATGTATGCGAAGCGGATATGCGCCATGCTGAAGCGCAACACCGCAACAGTTCTTCGGGTCTATTGTGATACTGTGCGCGTAGGTGTCGCTCACGGTTGCTGTGCCGAGCGTTTTCCACTGACCGTTGATTAAGATTTCAGTGATGCAAGTAATGCCCTTGTCAGATGCGTTGTTCGCGAAACGATACATCGGAAGCTGCTTCACTGCACCGCCGACATTGATGACAGTTGATGCCGTGTAATTCAGCGTCTGTTCTGATGTGATAGTCACATCTACTGCTGTCACGTTGATGTTACGCTTCGCTGTGCGGTCGCTGTCATCATACGCAACGAAACGGAACTTGCGCTGACCGGCTATGCTGAAGTAGCGCGACAGGTCAAATTCAAAGTCGAATGTTTCCTTGTCTGCCGATGTTGCTTTGTTAAGTCTGAATGTTTCAAGCAACTGTTCTGTGTCACGGTCATACAGTTCGACTTTCTCGATGATGCCGCTTTCGTAGTCTGTGCCGTTCTTCAGCGTGATTGCTGCTTTCACGACAAGCGTACCGCCTGACTGTCCGTAAAGCGGTGATGTTTCGGGCGTAAATTCAAGAATAAGACCTGTCTGACCGCCACCACCTGTGCCTACTGCAAACTGCTTTTCGTCACCGACTGCTTCACCGGCTGCGTTGACAAGTTGCATCTTCACGACACCTTCTGTTTCAGTGTCGATATTGATGTTTGCAGGAATGTGCGTGAAAGCACCGCCTGTGCTGAAAGCGTCTTTGCCGTCTTCTTTAGGTTCGTCTTTCGTTTCAACAGTAGAACCACCGCCACCGTTTCCGAAGTCGTGCCACAGTCCTGCTTCGCCAAAGTTTCCGACAGATGATGTGAACTGCTTGGCTTCCCAAGTGTTTTCACTTGTCTTATAGGTGATGACAAGACCGCTCTTGCGATAGTCGATGCCTGTTGCGTTCGACTTTGCGACAAGTGCGTTGATTGCATATTCGAGCGTGTAATATGCTGCTGCCGTACACGGACCACAAAGCGCATCAATGATGATAAAACTTTCGTCACCTGCTGACATTCCTGCGTTGTCAAGCCAATTACCCACGTTCTTGAAGTTCGCTTCGCTGCTGTCAGCACCGATATACTGATATGTCTTCCAAGACTTGTCTGCGATAGCTAAAGTTATCTGCATACCGACATTGCGGAAGCCTTTGTCATAAGCAACCGCAATCGCTGCTTCAAGGTCGTAGTAACCCATTGACAGCGGCACATCGTTCGTCACGTTGAAACAGTTTCCGACTGCTGCTGAACCTCCGAACTTGCGCCAATACGATGTTTTGATGAATGGGTCATACTGCGGTGGCACCATTCCGTTACTCATATAGAACGTGTATTGCCACGACTCCCAACCTTGTTCGCCTGGGAATGTCACGACAAGTCCTGCTTTCTTGAACAAAGCACTGTCTTTGTGCGATGAAAGCGCACCTATGACTGTTGCAAGTGTTGTGCTTTGCGTCAAAGACAGCATTTCTTTCGCGTTGATAAACAGACGCGGCGCGATGATGTTGTCAAGTTCAGTTCTGTTTGTTTCAACTGCTGCCTTCGCTTCACCGGCTGTATTTTCTGCTTCTGATGCCGTTTCTCTTGCAGTATCGGCATTTCTGTTTGCCTGTTCTGCAACGCTGTTCGCTGTTTCTGCTTTACTGATTGCAGAATTTGCAGTCGTTGTTGCTTCGGTAGCCGCTTGCTGCGCCGATGATGCAAGTGTCTTCGCTTCACCGGCTGTTTTGTTGGCTGCTTGCGAGGTCTTCAGCGCGTCTTGTGTCGGCTGTATAAGACCGTTTAGCAAGTCACCGATTGGAATTTTTACGCCCTCATTCTGCGCATTGACACCGAGCGTGTAAAGTCCAGCGGTCGATGTCGAGGTAGGTAATTCCGTTATTCTTTTTCTGAGGTCTGCCATGTGCTAAAATTTAGTCGTTAATGAATATCTTTGATTGGTCATTGCCGCTGTCAACGATGACAAATTCACCACTCTGATGAATGAGAAGTGAAATGCCGCGTTTGGGTCTGATGCGCAACAATGTCGGTTCGCCGTTCTGAAGCACTTCGACAAGTGCGAAGTCTTCATGTGCAAGAAGCATATATTGACCGACAGGACGATAATTCACGAAAGTCAAGACGATGCTAAATTCACACCATACTTTGCCGCTTCGCAAAATATCGAATTTCGTCACGTTCATTGACTTGTAGAAGCAATCATATTCGTTGCCGAGTGCCGCATAATAGAAGTTTCGCGTTTCCGGCTGAAGCACGACAGCAAACAAGCCATTGTATCGTTCCCAAAATTCATCAATATCAGGAGCATCAATCAGCAACTTCAGCGTCACGTCTTTAGACTTGAAGTTCACTGCCGATGCGTCATAAAAGATACCTGAAACATCTTTCGTTGATATTTTCAGGTTGTCTTTCGTGTTCGCCGCTTTTCGTATGCTGTCTTCGGAACCGTTCAATACGTATGTGCCGAACTGACTGATGTCGATGCCGTCAACTTCAAAACCGATTTGTCTGATGCCTGTCTTGTCAAGCGGTTTGTGTGTGCCGCTTGGAATTACAGGGAAGTCATCAGAAAAGGTAAGTGTCATCTTACCGAGTTTGACGAAAGACGAAAATGCGCCGTTCTGTGTCATTCGCAAACGGTACGTCTTCTTGATTTCGCGAAACTCAAACGTGTGGTAAGCACCAATCGAAAGCTCGTCAAACAAGTCTTCAGCATATCGCGTGTTCGTGATACAGAACTGTATCTGAAGCGTGCGCGTGTCAAGTTTCGGTTCTATCAGGTCAACTTCAACGCCGTCTTCTTCCGGCCAATCAGTTGTATCGACTTTTTTGAAAGCGGCCAACTGAATGAGTTGCTTGAAACCGTGCTGCTCAACAAATACGCCGTATTCGATGAAAGCATCATGACCGTCTATGAATAACTTGTTTTTCATCATATCACAATAGCATGGTCTTTGATTGTTTCATTCGACTTTGAATGTTTGTCTTTCTCTATATGCACGACACTGAAACCTGATGCTTCAACCTGTGCCGATGCACCATGAAGCACACAGACAAGATTTCGCTTCGTCTGACTGTATTTCAATATCGCGTGCGTATTGCCGACCAATAACACACGGTGTTCTTCTTCAAGTGTGATGTTCCCTGCGTCAATATACAAGCCATATTTCTGCGTGTCGTACTTCTTGAACTGTCTGAAGATTGAAAGCGTAGGGAAGTCGAAACTTGTGATAAATTCAACTCCACGCGGCGAAAACAGAAGCGCAATGAGTTCTTCAAGCGTTTCATCGCCGTGAAACATCGTGCAAGCGTGTAATTTCTGCGCAACGTCTTCACGTCCGGCTCTGATGCACAACTGCGCTGCGCGTGCCTTTGCTTTTCGCCATTCTGTGCGTATCGGTGTAAGATTTTCCATATTGCGGTGATATTATTTCAGTTTAATGCCCTTTGTCGTAATGTCTTCGACTGCATCTTTCACACGTTTGACTTCATATTTCATTTCGTCAAGCGTTTCGGCAGTCTTCTCCGTATTGCTGTCTATGTTCGCCAACTTGTCAAGTATCTGATTGCCGGTTGCGTTCAGTTCTGCAACACCCTGCACAATCGTATATGTATGCGACTGTATAGTTGTCAGACGTGCGTTGTTTTCGTCAACACTGTCTTGCGATGCGGTTGCGATGCCTCGTTCTGATGCCTGTCGTTCTTCGTCACCAAGAAACCATTCTTTAAGTTCATCAGGAAGTTCGTCCATGATTGCTTTGAACGATGAACCGACTGCGTTCAAGTCGTTGCTGAACTCATCCATTGAACCGATAACGCTGTCAATACCTTTGAAGCGTCCGTCAGTTCCGAACCAACGCTGCTTATACTTGTCGAAGATTTGTCCGATAGGTTCTTCAAGCAATTTCTGTATCATCATTCTGCGCAAGATGTCAGACACAATTTCATTGACTTTGTCGCGCCATGCTTCCATTGCGTCTTCACCTGACTTCACTGCTTCAAAGAAAGCGTCACCGAGCTGCTTTGCGATGTCTTCGGCAGATGCGCCGATGATGTCTTCAAGCATATCGTTGATGAGCGTTGCCATTTCTTCGGCAAGTTCAGCAAGTTTGTTCTTGTAGTCTTGAACTTTGCCGCTGTCAGTCTTCTTCTTGCTTTCTTCTGCGTTCAACTGCTTCTGCACAAGCAACTGTTGTTCTGCAAGATTTTCAAGCTGCTTTCTGCTTTCATCGTAACGCTTTGAGCCAAGTGCCTTGTCTGCTGTGTACGATGCTTTCGCCCAATAATCAGCAATCTTCTCAACCGTCTTTGCATAGATTTCTGACTGATATACACAACCTGCAATCCACTTCTGCCAAGCGGTTGCGTTCTGCATAACGCCATGAAGTTTCAGAACCTCTTGTCGTGCTTCTGAATATAGTTTTTTTACTTGTTCAAGAGCGTTTCCGACATTCTTCTGAAGACGCACCGCGTCTTGGTTATCAAGTTCCCATTGAAGTTGGTCGATACGTTCCTGAAGACGTTCAATCTCTTTTTGTTTTTGTTCATCGTTGTTGAAAAGGTTAGCCATAGCGGTTGCAATCTGTAACGCTGCGCTGATGACAGTCAGAATGATAGATGCTTTTTCGACAGTGCTGATTGATGTCGCTGTTGCCTGTGCCGTTGACTCTGTTGCCTGACCCATTGCATCAACTGTTTCAGTCATGCCGGTAGCGACAGACTTGCCAACGTCACCGATTGCAGAAATAACGTCTGTCGTTGCGTCAAGCACTTCATCAATACAGTCGAGTGCTTTATCCATGCCGTCTGCGATGTCATCGCTGAAGACACGCGCGAGGTTACTTGCTTTTTTGCCTACATCAGTAGCGACTTTCCCGGCAGAATTGAGGTTTGTCGCGAATGTCTTGTATGACTTCGTGACTTTGTTTCGTGCTGTCAACGTGCGCTGTTCTGCTTTAGAGTTCTTTTCCTGGGCGTTCGCAAGTGTAGTTGTCGTTCTTGCAAGATGTTCATTTGCATTGCTTAATTCAACACAGTCTTCTGCAAGTTCACCATTGTCTATGCGTTCAAGAACTGCGTTTTTTGCTTCAATTGCATCGCGATAGTCTCTTTCCGCTGAAGTCAAGTCAAGTTGCGCTTTTGCAAGTTCGCCGAGCGCATTTACAAGTTCTGTCTTTGCGTCACTTATGTCTGTGAAAGACTTGTGCATCGCCGTGAATGGGTTTCGCGATGCAATTTCATCTTCCATTTTATCAATGGCTTCTTGGAAAATCTTGATTTGTTCAACAGACATATTCTTTCCCTCTTGATTGAAGTACGTGCGGACCTTGTCAAGTGTAAACTGAAGCGACTGCAACGACTGTTCACCGAGGTTGCCGAACACAACGTCCCAGTTGATTGTCTTCTGAAAGTCTTCTGTTTTCAGATTTGAAAAATCTTCTTCCATTTTCTTCAACGCTTCAGGCAAGAAGTCAGGAAACGCCTGACCGATAAAGCCGATTTTCTTCTGCCAATCAATCGAAAGTTGGTCAAACTTCTGATTGTATGTGCCGAAGTCGTTGACAAGTTGCTTGAAGTATTTTTCGCGAATGCCTGCCAAACCTTTCTGAAGCGCGTTGTCTATATCCAACAGACCCTGCGAATAGTTGTCTGAAATTTTCGGGTCTTTCAGCAACTCGTTCGCCCAATCTGTAAGACTGCGCTTTCCTTGTTCAGAAGCGTTCCAACTTTCTTCAGTAGCACCTTTCTGTGCCAGGTAGTATGCTTTTGTTGTGTCGCGCAATGTTTCTGCAAGTTGCATCAACTGCTGCTGCCAAGCCGTCTTTCTGTCATTCATCTGCTTGTACATAGCATTGCGCTCTTTATAATATCCGTCTTCCATGCTGTCAATCGCTGCTTGCGATATGGCTGCATTGGTACTTCTTACATATTGCGTGACTGCTTTCTGATATTCGTCAAGTGCTTTCTTCTGTTCTGTTGCCGCTTTCTTCGGGTCAAAAAATGAACCACTGCCGCTGCTGCCTGAAACTTTCTTTGATTTCGGGTCTATGTGAACAACATCGAAGTGATTTTGCTTCTGATATGCTTCGAGGTCAGCACGCTGCGCGTCCATTGCTTCTTTCCAATAGTCTGCTTCTTTTTGTGCTTCGGCTTTCATGTTTGCACGGCGTTCTTCATTGCTGTCACCGAACCAACGTGCCGGGTTATACCAACCACGGTCAAATTCGCCGTTTTCTGCTTTGTGAGCGACTTCAAGTGCTTCGACATACGCTTCAACATATTTGTTCAGCAAACCTTGCTGTACCGCTTTCATTCGTAGCATTTCACAGTATGCCGGACCACGTTCTTCAAGAACACGTTCCCACTGTTCAAGACTGTCATAATAACCGAGTGCTTCCCCATACTTCGCGTTCAGTTCATCGACTTTCTTGCGTTCCTGTTCCTTGCTGCCGTGAAAGTTCTTGCACGCTCTGATGTTGTCTTCAAGAGCGATTTTTTCCTTGATGTATGTTTCTGCCGCTTCTTCATTGACTTTCTGCAAGTCCTGTGTGTGCTTCGTTGCTTCGTCTTCTGCTGAAAACAGACTGACAACCATTGCGACAAGTTCACCGACAAGCACGACAAGTGCGCCTATACCTGTTGATATAAGCGCAATCTTCAGCAACTTTGTTGCTGCTGTCAGTGTCTTTGTTGCGACTGTGGCACCGACCATTGAACCGGTGTGCGCGTTGGTAGATGCTGTTGCAGCCTTTTCAGATGTCGCTTTCAGTGTCTGCGCTGCTGCATTGCCTTTCGTTGCACCTGTGTTCGCAATCGTTGCGTCTGTGTCTGCAATCTCTGCGCTTTCAGATGCTTCTTTCTGTACGGTGTCTTCTTGCGTCTTCTGAATGTTTTCTGCGATTTTCTTGTTCTCGTCAGAAATGACTTCAGCCGCTTCTTCAGTATGCTTGTTGAAAAGTTTCTTGACTGCGTTAAGCGTGACAAGTGAAAACGTACTGTCTTTGTTCAATACTTGCTGAACCTGTTGCAGACCCATAGTGATAGCCATGAGCGACTGCACTTTCAGCATGATTTCGTTCAGTTTTTCGTTTTCAGCACCGAAAAGACCGACTGCGCCCTGTGCGACACTGAAAGCGCCAGACAGACCTGACAGACCTTGAATGACACCGGCAATCTGATTTTCATCGTTCGCGAATACATTACCTGCTTGTGATATATCACCTCGAATGTCACGCAAGCGACCGAGTTCTTCAATGATTTCGCGATAGCGACCTTTCGTTTGGTCGAGCGTGCGACCTTCGTCTTGCGCTGTCTTCACCAATAAAGCCGCTTCTGCTTCAAGTTCTCTGATTTGCTGTTTCAGTGACTGTGCTGCGCTTCCGTTCTGCTGCTTCGCTTTTGCAGAAGCAATCAGAGACTTCGTTTCTTTGTCAAGTGCTTTTTCTGCATCCCTTGCAGATGTGATTGCTTTCTTGCGTGCTGCGATGACTTCTCTGATAGCCGTCTTCTGCTGCTTCAGTTCATTGTAATGTTCGCGCATAGACGGCACGTTCGCAAACTTGTTCGCTTCAGATGATGTTTCGTTATACATCTGCGCCAACTCTGCAAGTGCTTCTTCGTTTTGACGAATTACACCATGTATCTGCGCAAAAGCCTGACCGATGCCCTCTCTCATTTCTTCGACATTGTTGATGCTCTGAAGAAAATCAATGTTGACTTCTGGAATGTTCGTAAGCAAGTCGTTTATCTTCGCGCTTTCACTTTCGATTTGTGAAGACGCATCTGATGCGCTTGAAACCATGTGGTCAAGCGCACTGTCATAGGCTGATGTGTCAATCGCCGCAATATACTGTAAATCGCCGTTTTCGCTCATTGTTAAATTTCAGTTACATCAATTTCATCTTCAAAATCTTCAAAATTGGCTGGGTTGTTCGCGTCAAGACTGTCATCATACAGTGGTGCGTCTGACTTTTCTTCAGTATCGCCAGGCATTGGTACTGAGCGTGAATAAAGAAGCGCGTTTGTGAAGCTGATTTCGTGAAGTGCGTAGTCAGGTGTCACGCCGAATGTCTTTGCAATGCCGAGAACAGTTGCCCAAATGCTGTCATTTAATCGTTCACCACTTCCGCTTTTGTCGGTTTCAGAATGTTTGCGGCGTTTAGGGAAGTGGTAATGGCGAAAAAAGTCATTATCTCATTGTCGCGAAGTCGTTTGACAATAACTTCAAACAACACGGACGGTCGCACGTTATCAAGTATCTTCTTCGCGAGTTCCGCACGTAGGTCAACAGTCTGCTTCACGCGATGCTTGCGCTTGATAAGACCGAAAAGGTGACGTTTTTCAACAGTCACTTCACGTTCTTCAGTCAGACGCTTTGAACCGAGTATCAAGACGGCTGCAAGGTCTGAAAGCATCTTGAAGTCTTTCGCTTTGAACAATGCCATGAAGATGCGCTGCTTGTCATCAACTGTATCTATCTGTGGAAAGAAAGACACTATTTCTGAAGCAAGAATGAGCGTTCCAATCGTAGGCGGTGCGATGTTGTACGTCACGCCCTCAATTTCAAGCGTGCTGACAGTGCGTTCCAATATGGTTGCTGCAACGCGACTTTCTATTGTTGTATATTCTGCTGCCATTGCGATGTATGTTTAATAATTGGTGCGTCATTCAGAATTGAACTGAAGTCCCGACAAACACGCTTCACCGCTTGCGTGCGTATCGTGCATGACCAACTATGCTGTGACGCAAATGCGAGTTTCACCTGCCAACTCGAAAGGGTGTCTTACCACACGTCAGCCGACTTTAAGTGCCGGCAGGAATGTCCTTGACAAACTTCGGGTCATTCCAGTCTTCTTTCTTCACCTTGAACTTCTTGTAGAATGTTCCACTTTCAGTTTCAAGAATGGTGAAAGTCAAGTCAACATACTGACCTTCATCTTCAGAAGAACCTGGTCTGAATTTCACGTGACAACGTGCTGCCTTGATACCGGTTGCACCGATGTTCTTCGGGGTGACCTTTACAGAAAACTCACCCTGCACGATGTTCGTCTTCACGTCAAGTTCGTTGCCGTCTGATGACTTTTCAGCACCGGTGAAGAAGCCTTCTGTGTCAAAGTCCATTTCTTTGACACGTGTCGTGATAGTTGCGACAGGCTCACCTTCTTCCATTGCGACAGTCTTGCCACCTGATGCTTTCGCTTCAAGGCTTTCGCCGTCAGCGGTTGCAAGCGAGGTCGATTTGTCGTTGATAGTTCCAACACTGTACAGGTCGGTTGCCATAGCATCGCCCTCGCCAGTCTTGCCAACTTCGACACGACATTCAGACCACGACATGATAATCTTCAATCGTTTTGCCATAATTTTAGTGTATTAAGAAATTCTTTGAAATTTAATTCTCGCAACAATCAGATGCTGTTCGATGTCAGGGTTCATCGTTGAATACGGTGTGCCGTCAGACGCAATCAAGTAGTCTGTATCGTCACACGTTTCAATGAAGTCAAGTATCATCGCCTGAAGCACTCCGATACGCTTCTTGTCTGCTACCTTTCGACCGTCTTTGAAGTTGATGTCAGGAACGTACAGGTTGAGAATGACCGTGCCGCGCTGTATCTGTTCATCAGTACCTGCGAGGAACTTGACAATCAAGTCTTCGCCAGTAGCATCAGCTGGGCGCATTTCACTGCGATAGACGGTGCCGCGAATTTCCGCGCCAAGCCGACTGTTCTTGATGAGCTGATAGAAGTCGCGCTCAATCTGTATTTCTGTTTTCTTCATACGCTTTTAAGCATTTTGCCAAGAAGTTTGTCAATCAATCTTTGTGCTTCAAGTTCTGCGTCAATCAGAACGTGTTTGCCACGCACGTTTTCAACGAAAGCCGCGTATTCCATTCCGGCGCAAAGTATCAGTACCACGCCGTAGGGATATTCAGTCTTCAACTTTTCAAGAAGTTCATTGCCTGCTGCAACTCCGGCACTGCCGTCACCGACTTTTCCGCTTTTCTGCACAGGTGCGCCGTACTGCTTCACTGTACCGTTTGACAGCACGATGTAACCGATAGAACTGCGAAGATTTCCTGTGATGTCATTGTAGTCACCCATTTCACGCGCAATCTTGATGCACTGTTCGCCGATGTAGCACATATTCTTGACAAGCAAGTCTATGAGTTTGCCGCGCCCAAGTTCCAACTTGTCCCGCAACTTCTTCACATCGGTGCGTGATACGATTACACCTTTGTATTTGCCGTGAAACTTCGTTGACTGTGCCATATTGCTTCAGACCATGATTTGAAATCGTCCTTGCGTAACAAGCGGCTCACTGCATATCACACGGTATTCGCCAAGCGTTTCAGCACCGCGCATCAAACTGATGCGCTTGATGCTTTCATAGTTCATCTTCGCATCGGCTTCAAGAAGAATGATGAATGAAGCAATTCTAAACTCACCGTCTTCATACGCGCCTTTGCGATTATCAGAATTTGTCTTGATGCTGCAAGCAATCGCATCGCTCCACGTTTCAGTGGGCGCGATAGGTTCGCCGTTTTCATCAATGTCACCAGGCGAAAGTATCTGATATTGTAGTATGCCGTTCGTTCTCATTTACCACAGATTTGTTGCATCTGAAATTGTTCTTTTGTCTTCACTGAGTAATTCATCAGCATCGAGACCGTAGATGTCACACCAATAATTGAGCGACTTTTCAACCGCGTCTTGCATTACAGATGTAGAAACAGACCCTTCAGACCTTGATGCTTCCACATAGCCACGCACAAGCGCGACAGCACAGCGAAAGATTGTTACGTCTTTCGGCTGTGCTTCTGCGTCTGCGTCAGCACCTTCATTGAATAGCGTCAGTTTCAGAACTTCGCTATCAGGATAGAACGTGTTGGCAATAGCGGTGCAAAGTTTGCTCAATGCTTCGATGTTCGTCACGACTTCTTCGTTTTAAGAGTATAGATGCCGTTGATTTCGGTGATGACAGGAAGTGATATGCTTTCCGCTTTGGTGAACTCAACACCGTTGCTTCCCTGTGTTTCACCAACGCCCCACTGCGATACGCGAATACGACCCTGATTGCTGTATGCAACACCGCTTTCAGGCTTGATTTCGTTGTTCGAGTAGGCTGTCTTGATGACACCAAGTTTGCCGGCTGGTACGAATACCATGTTTTCTTTCACCCAAGGTTCATATACACTTGCCTGTGTGCCGTTCAGAATACGCACCTGTCTGCGGATAGGCTCGAAGACTGGGAAGCCGTTAGACTGCATCCATTCGTTCAAGTCACGCGCAAGCAAGATGCTTGAAGACTTGTCGCTGCCAAAAATCATCTTCTTCATCTGCTTGCTGCGGCAGATGTAACTGATGATAGACGGTGAACACAGAACCTTATCAAGAACAACCTTGTCCTGTGCTGCGTCAAGAATTGCCTGAATGTCTTCAAAGCAATCGACAGTATCAAGGTTCTTCTGTGTCCAATCGGTTGTGACAGTTGCGATGTTCTCACCCGGTTGCTTGTAGTCGATTGTACCACGCACACCACCTTCGGGGTTCGTAGTTTCGTCAAACTCAAATACACCGCCGTTAGACAGCGCACGCAAGAAAATCATGTCGAGCTTTCCGTGAACTGCACCGACAACGGTCATAACGTCACCCCACATGAGTTTGATAAGTTGTTGCTTCTTCGCTTCGTCACTAATTGACTTGCTGTCAAGAAGCGCGAGTATTTTACGATACGTCTGAATAGTCATCGGCAGTGTCAGTGCATGATTTACCATGCGCTCACGCATTGTCTGAAGACCGTCAGACCCGATGATGCTTTCTTTCGCATCTTCACCGATAGTCGGTGCGGCAATCGTGATGTTGTACTTGCCGATAATCTCCTCAAAGTCAAGGCTGATAGTAGGCAAGTCCCAATCAAGGAAGCGGTCATAAAGCACTGTGTCAAACAGTCGCTTGTGTGCTTCTGAAGCCGCGTCAAAGCGAATTTGCACGTTGCGTGTCAGTTCGCCATAGATAGAGCTGAAGAATACTTCGTCCATTGTTGTGATGCTTTACTGTTTGATGAAAATTATGTTTGGATTGTTTTTCAGCGCAACGCCCTGAAGCCATTCTTTGAGAATAGGGAACTGAAGCGATGGATAAAGCACTACTGCTTCAAAGGCAGCGTCAAGCGTAGGAAGACCCTTGCCGTCAAACTGCTTGTCTGCACCGACAACCATGTTCGGTTCGCAAACTGCTTTAACAGTCTGGGTTTCACCCTCGACAGACTTGCCTTCAACAAGCACGTCATCTTTTGCGATGTCTGTGATAGCCTTTGAAAGCGTAAGAAAGTCATACGCGCTGTTTGTTCTGTCAACCTCGTTGACTGTGACAAGTGCCGGTGCCTCAGCGCCATACTTGAATACGTTGTCACCCTTTGTGAAGTAGTGACCTTTGGGAACGCGCACTTTCGTGGTCGTTCCACCGTCAAGCACTGAAGCAACTTTGCACACGGTCGCACTCATTTCATCGAAGTTGACAAAGACCGGTGTCGCACGGCGAACGACTGTGCCAGGTGCAAATTCCTGTGTAGGTTTGAAACCACCGGGAAGCATCTTACATTCGCCACGCCAAATTTCAGGGAAGCGACCCCCGAAAGACTGCTTTTCAAATGTGATAGCCATGTGTCTGAAATTTGAAATTTGTGAAACTTCGGGGTCTGTCTGTTAGTCGGGAAGTCCTGCCGCCCACGACTTCGCATCTTCTTTTGCTTGCGTGAGGTCAATTTTACCGGCTTCATGCGCCTGACCCTTGGGCATGAGAGAATTGTTGACAAGTTCTTGCTTGAAGTTCGCAAGTTCAGCGTCAACGTCTGCATCTTCAGCGATGCTTCCGATGATACGCTTCACCATAAATTCCGGAATACCGAGCTTCTTTGCCTTGTCGGCGATTGTTGTTGCCCTTTCGGTCGCTGCTTTTTCGGCTTTCAGGTCGTTGTTCTCTTTTTCGAGAGCCGCGATGCGCTGGTCGTTGCTTTGCTGATACTGCTTGAACCAAGCGGGCATTTCAGTGTCGCTTTCGTCCTCTCCGTCACCCTCGTCTTCAGATTGTTTCTTGGTAGATGACTTGCGCGTCTTTCTTGTGATTTCTCCCTGCATCGCCTTTGCATAGGGAACAAGCAAATCCGCTTTTGCGGCAATTTCTTCGTCAGTTGACTCGTCTGTGAGTTCTGAAGAACCGAGTTCTGTCAGTTCTTCAAGTGCTTTCTTCGTTAAACCAAAAGACTTGCACTTCGTCTTTAAGACTTCAAAAAGTTTAGTGTTCATTGCAATGAATTTGTTTTATGTACAGATGTCTATGCGCAAAGGTACTTATAATTTCTGAAAAAGTGGCTATTAAACACCGAAAATATGAAATTTTTTATTATGACGTAAATCATTAAGGTACAGACATTATCATATCTATGAAGTAAACTTGTTGGATTTTTCTGCCATTTTTCCTGTCAAAAAGTTGCCTATTCGGGAAATAAGTTATATCTTTGCATCGTAAATCAGATGTTTAATAAACACTAACAATAAAAATTCAGCGCAATGAAGACAAGAACATTCAAACAGATAATCGACCACCTGATTGAAAAAGGTGTTGAAACTATCAAAATCATGAGAAGTGATAGTTACTGCGGTTGCATAAATCCAAACGACATCATCGCTATCGAAGTAATAAAGAACAACATGGTTTACTTCGCTTCTGTATCACACGTTTTCGACAACCCGATAATAGACGTTGACCGCATCATCAGAAATGAAAATGGTCGTTGCATCAGTCGCTTCACAATCGGTCAATTCAAATACACAAAATAAATATAAATCACGTGGCGGCCATAGCGCCGCCACACAATATCATCAACGCAATGAAACCTGAATACATCGCTGAAGCAATAAGCATCATCAGCAAAAGCAATTCAATCAAAGTGTCGTTCAACGTGCCTGTCAAAGACAACTACTCGCACATATACGCGATACTTATTCACGAGAGCAACGCATCAGTCATTAACCACCTTATCAACGCCGGCTTTTCGCTATCAATGACAACGAAAGGTCTGTCAGTAGATAAATTCTAAATCATCATCACTATGTTCTCAGAAAACATCACAGCACTTCTTTCAGAAGACGGTTTCGAGTTCATCAAACAGAATGGTGTAAATGAATACATCAGTTATTTCAAAAGTGTTGTAAGTCGCAAACTTGAAGCAAAGACGATAACTGAAACCGCTGCAAAAGTTGCAATAAGTCGCGCTGAAGCAATCGCGTTATACTGCTTCAACAACTAAATTATTAACCCTGAAGACTGACATATATCAGTCAGTCTTCCACAAAAATATCAACGCTATGATTACAGAAACAACTCTCGACAACAAACTTTTTGACTTCGACAAGGCAAAAGTTCAGACGCTCACACTCGAACAACTTGAGCGCACGCACAAAGAAAATGATGTGTACGGAAATCCGCTTCGTGGCATCTATCACTTTCAACTTCTTCAGACACTCATCAACGAGTGCAACACACTTGGCTACAATGTCGAAGTGTACGACCTGTTCGCTGCACAGAACAAAGACCGCAACACGCCCGGTGTCGTGCTGCTTCCGCAAGTAGAAGCACAGTACGGTCAGCGTGCTGTTGAAGCGCACATATTGCGCCGTGTATTCGCAAACATTCGCATCACAGACTTCGATGATGACGAGAAGACCACCAATCTTGCAGTCGCTTTTCACCAAAAAGGCATACAGGTAGGTTTCGGAAACATGGTCAAGATATGTCACAATCAGACCATGCTGTGCGCTGATAAGTACATCGCTACATACAGCGAACGCGGCAACGGTCGCGGTGAACCTATCACAATTCCGCAAGTCATAGATGTAGTGAAGTCTTGGCTTGTAGATGCGCGTCACATCATCGTCACAGAGCGCGAAAAGATTGAGCGCATGAAGTCAATCGAAGTCGGTATGCAACAGATGTTGCTTATCATCGGAATGCTTACCGCTATTCGCGTGAAGTGTGACACAAGCATTTCATCAATCAAAGAAAACCGCGTCTATCCGCTTAATCAGGCACAGATTTCACGCTTCACTGAAAGCCTGATGGTGAAGTCGCAAGAACTTGGTGGAAGCATCAGCGCATGGGACTTGTATAACAGTGCGACAGACCTCTACAAAGCCGACAGCATGGATATACCGGCACTGCTTCCACAGAACCGTGCAATGGTACGCTTCCTTGACGAGCAATTCAACATGAATATATAAATTATCACTGCACGCCTGCCATTGCGGTAGGCGTGCTTAAAACCTGCAAAACAATGACAGCATCAGAAAGATTGCGCCAAGAAATGTTACAAAGCGCACCGTTCACGAAAGAAGAATTTATCAGTTCAATCAGCGAACGAATAAAACAAAGTGGCAGAGCATCGTTCATCTGCGACCGCCACATCAGAGAAACAAATCTTGACAACTGGCCAACAATTCGCATGAACCACGAGCAGGCAGCGATAGACTTTGCTCGTTCTGAGGGTTTCAGAGTGTCATACGACCACAACAGTTACGGAGTTCGTTACATTGTATTCACCCTGTAAACAAGCATAGAAATATGAAAGAAAACTTTATAGTGAAGACAGACGGCTCAAAGCACGTCATCACGCCTAAGAACGGAAAGAAGTTTGAACTTGAAGAACTGCAAGAATATGTAGGCGGTTACATTCAGGTCATCAGGCTTAACAACAAGCACAATCAGTGCATCGTGGTTAACGAAAACGGTAAACTATACAATTTGCAACACAATGCAGAAGCGTCTATCATTGCGCACAGCGAGAAAGCAATTTTTGATACAGACTTCATCGTTGGTGATGCAGTAATAGTCAATTACGAACAATTAGACTGATATGATATGAAGAAAGCAATCATACTGAACACCGGCGAAGTCATTTCAATATACGACAGAAAGTTTGAAGTCGTTGACTACGGACACATATATGTCGCCATTGATGCGATAAACAACGTATTTGACGAAACAGAACTGCACGTCATTGATGACACACAAGCGTTCATCGAAGAAAATCTTCCTGACTACAACACGAACACCAATGTAACGCTGTCAGATGACATACAGTGCTGTCTTGACGGTGAAGGTACTCCTCATAAGTTTGAAAACGTGATAAATAACTGCGGAAGACACATTGAAGATTGGGAGTGCGCACAGATACGCATCGAGCGCGAACTGCTTGAAGAAGCTGCAAGCAATTTCATAGCACAGAAAACAAATAGGTGACGTTCCTCGCGATTTGACGTGTTCGGTTGATAAATTGCTCATTTATTGACAGAAAACGCGCCAAATCGCGGGAATTTCCGTAACTTTGCATCATTAAATTCAACGCAATATGGCTACACAGAAAATCGTTCATCTACATCTGAAGATACCAATTGACAACAAGACAGATTTCTACTTCGGTAGTATCAAAGCAATCTTTGACTTCGTAACTGAAGCAACAATCGGCATCAGGTACAAGTCACTGACAAATGCGCTTCGCGGTCGTGACTTCTATAACAACAAGAACTGCACCGTGCGCATTAGTTCACTTATTACAAAACAACAGACTAAAAACAGAACTTTATGATTGGTGCAATTATCGGTGACATTGTTGGTTCTCGCTTCGAGTTCAACAACACCGACAAGAAAGATTTTAAGTTGTTCACAAAAGACTGTGACTTCACCGATGACACAATCTGCACGGTTGCTGTTGCAGATGCTATTCTTCGCAATGTGTCATTCAAAGACAGTCTGCTTCATTGGTGCGCAAAGTACCCTAACCCTATGGGCGCATACGGCGGTTCATTCAGTGCGTGGCTTCGTTCTCCGATACATGAACCGTACAATAGTTTCGGTAACGGTTCTGCTATGCGCGTATCACCGTGTGCGCTTGCTGCGCGTTCTGATGATGAAGCGATACGTCTTGCGTATGACAGTGCTGCTTGCACGCACAATCACGCTGAAGGTGTCATCGGAGCCGTTGCGACTGCGCTTGTCATTCGTGCGTTTCAAGCGTCAGCCGGTCGTGAACTGACTGCACGCATAGACGCTGAAAGCATCATTTCAACCTATTACGGCGAAGATTGGAAAAATCGTCTGCCTGTGCGCGGTTACTTCGATGTGACGTGTCAAGGTTGTGTGCCTCTTGCATACTACATCATCGACAACAGTCACAGTTTTGAAGATGCGATACGAAACGCTGTATCATACGGCGGTGACAGCGACACACTTGCAGCGATTGTCGGGTCTATGGCAGAAGCGTTGTGGGGAGTTCCAGAAGAACTGAAAGGACAAGCGTTCACATACTTACCTGAAGAAATGAAACAAGTCATAAATCAGTTCTATTCAACTGTGATATAGTGAGCAAATAAAAACAAACTGAATTTTATTTATTTACGACAAAATGTGATTTACAATGAAAATAAAAATACATATATGAAGAAAGAAGATTTGCTGAAGTTCTGCCGGTACTATCACGGCGAAAAGACTTGCAAAAGCACTGACAAAGACGTTCAGATGCTGTTCAACATTGAACGAATATGGATTGATAGAATGACTTCTGAAGAAAGCAATTTTGAAGAACTACTCGATGAATATGTCACGTTTGGTCTGACTGAGTTTTGCGAAACAGATGATGTGCCGGTGACGTTGAAAGCACTTCTGTTCAACCGCTTTTCACAGTACAACGACCGCATTGATGTTGATGCTTTCAAGACGTGGTACAAGAAGCATTACGATTGACAAACTGATTTCACAATCAATTCTTTCACAAAGAAAGCTGCACCGTTTATCACGATACAGCTTTCTTTTTTTACTTGAATTTGCAGTAAAAACCGCCTGACCCAATTTCAAAACTTTCAATCGGTCGCGGATATTGCGACAGAACTTCACAGTCGATATACCACTGACCTGATTTATATTCCGCTTTAGTGATACGGAACTTTGTTCCACGTTGCAGAATAATTTCGTTTTCATGCGTTGTCAATGGCTTCGATGAACCGTCCCAAGACTTACCAGGTTTAGATATTCCGTTGTCGTGCTTTCCTCCAAATTCAGAAAACGGTTCTGCGTATATCAATCGCGTCTGCTTCGGACAATATATGTTCAGAATTACAGGCTTTGAACCGAAGTATGTGCTTTTGTTGTTTCCACAAGACATGAAACTTTCATCTACACCAATGCGTCCGACAAGTGCTGACGGGTTGCTTTCATAGACTGATAAATCAGGGATGCCCCAACGATATTCAGCGCACCATGCACCTTCATCGCGCTTTATCCAAATGTCATGCGTACAATAGCATCGTGATATGATATTTGTCATTTGTTCAACATCTCTTTCACTTTCGTCTTTTCGCGATGTATAGGAATGATAATATCCTTTAATAGCTCGAAGTGGTTCTGTTATGTAAGAACTTCCAGCGGTGTACTGATGCAATGCTTTCTTTTCTTCTGCTGAAGCGGCAAGCCATTGTGCTTTGGTGTTCGTTTCTTCAAAGTAGAAGTCATTCGCATCTGTGTCGTTCTTGAACCATTTTGCCGCATCTTTTCGTTCTTGTGTTCGTGTATCATCATCGAAGTCTATCTGATTGAGGTTTGTAACACCTTTGCCTTTCTTTGCATCGCGACGTGCCTGTGCTGCTTCGAGTGCTGCCTTTTTCTTCTCTGCTTCACTTACATACATTTCTGCTTCAAACAAATTGTCACTTGTCAGATTTGTTTCTGCCTGTGCAATTAGTGATGCAAGTGTTGTCGCTTTTGTGTGCGCTGAAAGATACGTCTTCAGTATGTTGAGTTTCGCTGTCAACTCATTTACTTTCTGCTGATGCTTAACCTTTGCCAATTCTTGCATATATGCCGACTGCGAAACTTTCCATGTCGAGTAAATGCTGTGCGGTTTCAGATATGTCGGGTCACATACATACTTGATTTCATTTTCAAGTTTCTTGATTTGCTTGTCAATAGGCAAAGATGCAATCTGTGCAAGTTTGTTCTGCACTGCATCGTGTGCTGCTTGAAGTTCTGACACTGTGAATTGGTCTGACCACTGCTTTGCGTTAGGGATAACTGAAGACATTGACTGAAGTTGCTTCTTGATTGCCACAATCTGCTGTGCAAGTGCGCGTGTCTGCGTGTTGATTGCAGACAAGTTGCCTGTCTTCAGCGCGTCATTCAAAGAAGTGACTGCATCAGTGTCAACAGTGAAGTCTTTGTACTTCGATGTGACAGCGATGACATTGCTTGCCGTCTTCTTGATTTGCTGCTGCTTCTTCGCCATGACCTGTGCAAGCACACGTGTTTCGGCATTGATGATTGCCGTGTCACCTGACTGCACCGCCGCTTCGAGTGCAACAGTATCAATACCGAAGTCTGCAAAGCGCGTGGTCGCTGTTTTAAGCACGTTCTGCGCTGTCTTTTTGATGCGTTCGATGCGAATACGTTCCGCTTCCGCTGCTTTCTTTTCAGCCGCGATGCGTTCTTGACGCTCCTGCCACTTCAGACGTATCGCTTCTTCCTGTTCAGGCGTGCGGTTCGCGTGACGCTGTTCTGCGATTTCAAGCGGCGTCAGTTGCTCCTTCGGGTTCAATATGTCCTGTACTGCGTTGAAGTTGTTCCGCACAAAATATGGGTCAGTACCGATGTCGTGCGATGCAAGTATCTTGTCTTCGTTGTCGCGCACCCATTCTTTGAAGTTTTCAGGATATTGCGTGATGCGCTTTCCGCGTGGCTTGTATTCTTTGCCCTCAAGCATCGCTTCGTTCATCTTCTGTATTTCTTCTTCGTCCATAAGAATTGGCGTGACGAAACAGAAGCATTGAGGATGCCAGCCGTCAAAGACAAAATCGGGTGGATAGTCACCGGCTAACTTGTCACAGATGTCTTTCTTCGGGTGATTGCGCGACAACTGCACGCGCTGACCGAGAACAAAGTCCATTTGCTGCCAACGTGTGTTATCTGCACGCCTGTACGCGATATTCGTTTCTGTGCGTGCTACACGCATAGCGTTCTGCGCTGAAGACTTGTAATAACCGGGACCCGTCCATTCGTCCTGATAACTGTCTTTGTCGTAGTCTATGAAATGCACTTTGCCGTCTTCACCGATGACACGCTTCTTCCACTTGCGCTTCCATTCGCCGGTTTCAGGGTCTTTGTATCTGAAACGGCGAAACATCAGGTCAGGGTCGTTCAGATACTTGCGCACGCTGCGCGACATTGTTGCTGCTGAAGTACCGTCACCGACCGCTACTGTGATAGCGACTTCCATTTCATCGCGTAGTTGTCTGCACGACTTCCATACGCGCTGCGATAGGTTCAGACCATTTTCGCTGCGTGCTATGAAAGCCGCCATTGCTGCTTCATTGCGCTGCGTCCAGGCAGAAAATTCAGGCGTTTCAAGTGCTTTCTTGCCAAAACAAGACTGAACAAGTTTGTCACATTCCGCGTTTGCTTGCGCCCATTCAAGTTTGACACCTGACTGTATCGCCATAGTCGCAACGCTGTGAAGTTGTCGAAGAAGACGCTCGACTTCGTGCTGTTTCTTAATACCGGCAGTATCGAACGAGAACATTTCACCGTCCTCAAGTGTAGGCAGCGACTTGTTCAGCGCAAGAATTTCGTTCACGGTAGCCGCGAACAACGTGCGCACACGTTCTGCATACGCTTCTGTGCGTCTGATACGCGCAAGCGTGTTCTGCTTCGGGTCATTGTCACTTTTCTTTGCCATAGGGTAGGATTATGAATTGTTCGTCTTCTTCATCATCATCGTCTTCCTCTGCTTCCTCACAGTCTTCAGACGGTGCATCAGATGCGTATGCTGTGAAGCCGCACGCGCGACGTGCCTTGTCTTCAGCACCGACATAAATGCTTCTGAAGACAGGCACACCGAAAATGTAGAGTGTCGTTACTTCACCCGATTTTGTTTCTTTGGTATATTTGCAGATGACTGGCTTCATCATTCTTCAGACTTCTTTTTCTTCTTGTTATCTTCTTTCTTCTTGCTTTCATCGCCGTCTTCTTCGTCTTCTTCATCTTCGCTTCCGTCACCATAAGACTGCGCACCGGCACCGGCTGCATCGCCGAAGATAGACATTTGCTGCTGCTGTCTTTCTTCCTGTTCTGCTTTCAGACGTTCAAGTTCGCGTGTCACGTCTTTCACAAGTGGGTTCTGTTCAACAGACGTTTCGCGTGACTGAATGCCGCCGTCATACGCTTTCAAGATGTTATCAATGTCATCAGACACATCTTCGCCGAACGGTTCTTGAAATTCATGACCGATGCTTGCTTGTTCGCACTGTCCGTGAAGCGACACATCAAGCACGTTACCTATAATTGCCAGGATAAGTGATGCTGTGCGGTCAAGAAGTTCATCGTGCTTTTCTTTTCGCTTCGCTGCTTTAATGTCTGCAAGCATCATTACCGTGCGAAGTGCTTTTGCAGACAGCGTTGAAAGCGACTTCAGCGTGTCAAGCGTGATGTGCGGTGTGAAACTGTTAGTCAGTATCTGATTTTGCAGCCATTCGATTTCGTCTTTCTTCGACTCCGGCGCACTGTCCCAAGTGACATAGTGCATCGCGTCTGTTGTCTTCTGTCCTGACTTCACATAAAGCGATTTGCCGACTGCATCTTTTTCAGGCAAGTTCTTGATTGCATCTGCATCGAAGACTGCAATCGGTTCTGCGAAGTAGTCGTTTGTGTCTGCTGTGCGTGAAGCAATCATTTCTTCGCGCTCGATAAGCGGTTCAACGCCGTGCCATTCTTTTTCTTGCTGAAACAGAATGATTGGTATCTTGCCTATCAGGTTCGGTTCTTCTTCAACGTCCCAACCGAGCATACCATGATTGCAGCGGTATATGATTTCTGGCGTGAATATGTCGAAGTGTTCAACGACCTTGTTTTCTTTCTCGCGCACGCGATAGCCCCAAGCAACACTGATAAGGTTTTCATATTGGTCAAAACGTGTGTATATGTCATCACCCTTGCTTTTGGCAAGCACGCGAATTTGCACATCTGGTTCTCCTGTCTTGTCATCCTTGAAGACGCGGAACAACATCGCGCTTTCTGTTTCTGCTCCAGCAATACGCTTGCACTCGCGTATCTTGCTGTCAAATCGCGTGCGCTTTATCACATCTTGGAATTTGTCGAAGACTGCATCTGTGCCGTCTGACAGTTGCGACCACTTGACAGGTCTGCCATACAGGAACACAAGCGCGATTTCGTTGATGTACTGCTGATATGGAATTGGCAACTTCGCGACTGACACTTTCTTTCGCATTTTGCCTTTCTTGTCAGTCAGGATTTTGTCTTCACGCAACATTACGCTGTGAGTGCGTATGTTGTATTCTTTCATCGCTGCAAGTGCCTGTGCGCCGTTAGTTGTCATCTGACTGCGTACTGCGTCAATGTCACCAAGTGCAAGCAACTCGTCAAATTCTTGCTTTCTGCCAAGAATTGAGTTCATCGAATTTCGTAGAATGTCGAATAATACCATTTTGATTTGATTTTTGAATGTTAGACGATATTGATGTTGTCATAATCTATGTCATCATCGTCTTCGTAAAGGTCATTGATTGCATAGCCGAGTATATCGACAAATTCATCATGCGGTGCTGCCGGAAAGGCGCACACCTGGTCAAGAAAGTCTTCGTTCCAAGACCCTTCAACGATGAAGACACGCCCACACTCAATGCGCGGTGACACAACACGCAATCTGACTTCTTTGTCATCAACAGGCACAGGCGTTTCAGTGACGTTCAGCGTTGACACTTCGCGAAGCATCTGAACGACACTGATGCCGTTTGCCTTTGGCTCAATATGCAAGACAGACTCTTTGTTGCCACAATGAGCGGCGATGTATTCAGGTAAGAAGCGCAACAGGTCGGGCATTTCTTTCCACACACTCTGCGCGTCATACAAGTATATGTTCTGACCGATGCGACACGCTGCAAGAACTCCTGACGGGTCGTTGTCGCTTTTCTGCTGCTTCTTCTTGTACGCTGTATCAAGATAGAAGTGCATCGGTTCACGGAAGCGAAGCGCGGTAAAGTCTGCGTAACTGATTTTGCGGAACCAATCACGCTTCACGATGTTACCGCCCTCAATGGTCGGTCGCTGCTGATACAGCGCACTAAATTCACGCGGCGCACGCTTCTTCTGCTTCTGAAGTTTCTGAAGTGAGTGCTTTTGAGGCCATAGCGCATCACCGATATGTCTTTCAGACTGAAGTTCGCCGTCATGCTCCTTTTCACAGATAGCCGGAATGACAACGACTGTCCATTCTTCGGGTTCTGCTTTCAGCAAGCGACCTGCAAGGTCATCTTCATGCCAGCGCGTCATTATGAACAACTGCTTGCTGTCATTGTGAAGACGTGTTGAAAGAACGGTGTTGTACCAATTCCACACACGCTGACGATAAGTGACGCTGTATGCTTCAGTGGCATCTTTCACAGGGTCATCAATTATTGCGATGTCAACCGGTGTACCTGTCAGACCGCCGCCGACACCTACTGCCTTGTAGAAGCCGCGATGTCCTACGGTTTCAAAGTAGTCAACATTGCGAAGATAGCCGCGTAAAGATTTGTCGTTGCGCTGCGTCATGCTTCCCGACAGGTATGTGTCCGGGAATATAGTCTGATATTCTTCGCTGTCAATCGTTCGTTGTATCGAACGGCTGAACTGTTCTGCGAGGTCTGAAGAATATGAAGAACCGACAATCTTCAAGTCAGGGTCACGCCCCAACGCCCACGCCGGAAAGTTTCGCGATATGATTTCAGACTTGCCGTGCTGCGGCGGCATGAAAAGCATCAACTTCTTGATTTTGCCTTCAAACAACTTCTGACAGTAGTCTGCGATAAGAATGTGAAACCATTCAGCCTGATACTTCGGGTTCGCATATCCAAGAAAGCACGCAAAACGCTTCGGTGCTTCAAGCCGTAACTTGGTGCGCCGAAGTGTCATCAATCGTCTTTTTCTTTCTTGTTCTGTCATCATCGCTGTGAAATGCTTTACTTCATGTCGAGTTTTTCAAGACGCTTGATTTCTGCGTCAATATCTTCTTCGCTCATGTGTTCGTCTGCGTCACGCTTCGACACTGCGATATTTTCTTTCAGACCGAGGTCACGCGCAATGATGTTCGCGTTGTACAGACCCACGACCGCGCCGTCAAACTTCGTGTCGTAACAGTATTGCGTGATGCGTTCGATTACCGCTTCATAGTCTGCGCCACGCTTTCCGTTCGGAAGCGAATACCACCACTGATGCGTCATGCCAAGCCACCGCGTAACAAAGTCAAGTATCTTCGGCGGTCTTGCATACCGCTGTGTTCTGCGCTGCTGTCTGCGTTCGTCATTGCTTGTCTGATAGCGGTAGTTCGTTTCGACTTCGATTTGATTTTCTTCGAGGTCTGCGATGTACTTCTTGAACTCTTCGGCAAGGTCTTCAGGCGAATATCGTGCTTTGCGACCGCGAAGATTTTCAAAAAGTCGCTTTGTGTCAGGATAGAAATGTGCCATATCTTGTTACTTTTTAGGTTTTGCGACTTCTGTTTTTCCGATATATTCAAAAGACACGGTCAGTCTGTTGCGTGAAAAAGACCCTTTCAACTTCGCTGTTCGTACACCGCCGGAAACGCGACCGATGCGCGTTGTCTTCCACTTCGGGTTGTTTGCACGGCTGTTTATCATTGCAGGGTTCGATGTCGTACTGATGAACGTCTTTCCCTCTTCGCGAAACATTTCTGCTATTTCGTCACTGAATACGGTGCCGATGCCAACGCCCTGAAAGTCTGGAAATACGACTGTGCGATGTTCTTTCCATGTGTTCTTCTTAATCGGGTGGGGAAATGGCAGAGCTGCACAGAAAGCACACAAGTCACCGTTGCACGTTGCGATGAAGACACGAGCTGCGTGATTGAAGTTGTAACTTAAATAGTGATGCTTCTTAAAGACGTTCCAAAAGTATTCCTTTCGCTTTGTTTCGTAGATTTCGATGTTAAGTCCTGGTCGATTTTTTTTTTGCGCTTCAGCGTCAAGCAACTGAAACGTCATATCGTCTGTGTTGAATACCCAGTCCGGCATCAGCCAGTCTTGCACATCATAGTGACACGTCACTGCGATGAACTTCTTGTTCTGTCTTCTGATTGCTTTCTGAATGGCAAGTGAGGAAACACGTGCCACGTTGCGGTCAACGACTGAAGTAAATTCATCGAAGACAAACATATCACGCTTTTCAAGAATGGCGCGTGCGATGTCACAGCGCATCTTCTCACCGTTTGACAGAACTGCATACGGTTTCAGCCAAGACGGTGGACTACTGAAGCCGACAGCGGTCAGTGTTGCAGCGATTTCTTTTGTTGACGCGCCTTTTGGCATATCGTCAAGAATGTTGTCGTGCGACCAATCGAAGCCGTTGATGATGTCTGCATCAAACAATTCGTGCGCAATAGTAGATTTACCGCTACAACTGCGCCCGACAATAAGACCGATATTCCACTTCACAGGCAATTCGATGTTGCCTGTGAAGTGTTCTGTGACGTGCTGCTGTTGTAGGTCGTAAGTTCCGATGATAGATTGCACGCGAAAACTGTCAGTCGGCTGTGATGTCCTTACAATGTCAAAACTCGGCATGAATAACCTTGGTCTTTAAGTGAATTATACAGTTCTTCTTGTTCTGCTTCATCAGCACAGTCGATTTCTATCTTGTACGACTGACCGATTTTGTCAGACAAGTCGGGTTTGTCTTGACCACCTTTCGTTGGAACGTCAAGACCAAAATCGTCAAGCATATCGTCAGGCCATTCGTTCGCAAGCAAGTCCCAGTCCCAATCACCGAAGCCGTTGTTGTCTATGATTGTGTATGCTTGCAGCCGTTCGACAGGTGTGTCAACAGGTATGATGACAGCCGGTGCTTCAGTATGCCCAAGTTCCTGCATCGCCTTGTACCGCATATTGTCACCGATGATGATGTACTTGTTGTTTCCAATCGGATAGACAAGCAAACTGCGCCAAGCAAGCATTTCAGGGTACGCTTCGATGTTTGCTTTCAACTTTTCAAACTTCTTCTTCTTGATTGTGCGCGGATTCTGTGGCAGTCCGTCAAGTTGCCCTGTGTTCGGCTCAATCTGCGAAAGCGGAAGCATCGTCAGTTCTTTGTTGATGAAGTCTTCTTTGCTCATTGCGTTCTGCTTTTGATGATGATATTTTTTAATGACTGCAAAAAATTAAAGCCGTAAAGTCGTAAACTTCTGATGCCTACTTCTTTTGCATACTGCAAAGGTAATAAAAAAGTAGTGTTTATTAGACACTACTTTGAGGAAAAATAAAAAAATGACAGAATTTTCAAGTTTTTCGGGTCACAAAGATGTATTTCTTCACTTCTTCGATGAAGTCTTCAATGCTTCGAACGATTACATACTTGTAACCATGTGCTTCGACTGCTTGCTGAAAACACTTCTGACTTTTCTGCTGTCTGCCTGTCTTTGTCTTGAACTCGATGCACAAGCCGTGATACTGTTCATTCGGGTACAGGAACAACACGTCTGCGACACCAGCCGTCACACCTTCTGCTTTCATTATTGCTGCTTCGATGCGTCTGCGACTTCCGCCGTTCGGTACTGCAAACATCAGCATTGACAGGTCGGGGAACTGAAGCCTGAACCACTTGAAGCATGATTGCTGTATCTGACTTTCTATGTGTTTCATTGTCACGCTGATTTAGAACGGTAAGTCGTCATCTTTAGAGTTGCCTTGCTGTGGTGCTTGATAGCCATTTGCGCCGTATGCCGGTGTCACGCTGTTGTTCGGTTGCACGTCAGATGTTTGTTTTTTATCAAGAAGTTGAAAGTTTTCACCGATTATTTCTGTGACATAACGCTTGATGCCGTCTTTGTCATCATAACTTCTTGTGCGCATCTTGCCTTGAACGAAAAGCGATGAACCTTTATGAACATAGCGACCGATGACTTCAGCCGGTTTGCCGAAGAAAACTATGTTGTGCCATTCCGTGCGGTCTTCGACTTGTGTGCCATCTTGCCGCTGATAGCCACGTTCTGTTGTCGCGATTGCGAAACTTGCCATTGCTGTATTGCTTTGCGTCTGAATGATGCGCGGTTCATCGCCGACAAAGCCAATGACTGTTGCTTGATTGAAAGTTGCCATATTAACTGCTGTTATTCAATATGTCGTTGTATATATTATCTCTGTTATTATATTATATATTAACTTGAATATATCGTGCGTGCGCGTGAAGACACGTCTTCAGACGTTATTCAGCGTTGCGGAACGGTTCGCGTATCTGAACGGCGTGAAGTGAACGATGACACCGTTGAAAGTCGCGTCTTCCTTGTTGCGCTGCTTCCAAAAGAACCAATCTTTGAAGTCATCGACAGTCGTGCCGTCATTCTTCGCAAGTAGTTCAATTTCGTCTGCTGACAGATACCTGTCTTCGATGCACACGGAAAGACCGTCATCTTCTGCTGAATAGTTCATCGCTATGTGTTCGACACCGATTTCTTCGTCTGTGTTATAGACTTCGCGCTGCTTTGAACGGCGCGGCACGCCTGACCATTGACGCACTGACAGAATGTAATTGCCGGTGCGCATCTTTTCTGCGTTCACCGCCCACTGGTCATAATTCGCGCGTATCGTGTGAAGTTTCTCACCGTTGATGAGCTTCGATGCGAAGTGCGTCTGTTCTCCGTGCCTTTTATGCACTTTCGGGTATGCTTTAGATACCACGATATTTATCTTCCTTTTCATAAAACGTCATATTTTTGATTTACCACTGTTTTACTTGTTGGGATAGTCAAACATATTCTGCTGCTTCTGAATTGCGTCAGGCAGCGCGACAATCGCTTCCACGCGCTTTATTTCTTCGTCCACCTTGCTTTCAAGTATCTTGCTTTGCTGTAAGTCTGATTTCCGGCGGTTCTTGAAGTATTCGCGCTGATAGGCTCGCATACGTCTGACAAGTTCAAAGAATTGTCTTGCGTCCATATTCATTTAGCGATTATCACCACTTCCTGACAGTTTTCCGCGCCGTTGACGTGATGCAAGTTTGTCGATGTTCATCTGCGCCACTTCTTCAAGACTGAAGCCGATGTCGTGCGACAGGGTAGCACAGTACCAAAGAACGTCACCGATTTCTTTTGCGATTTCGCGTTTTCTGTCATTTGTGAAGTCCTGATTGTTGTCGCGAATGACTTTCTTGACCTTGTCTGCGACTTCTCCTGCTTCGCCGCACATACCAAGTGTCGGATAAATGATACGCTTGTCTTCGGGATAGACAGCCGTTGTCAGTGCTGCTTTCTGATATTCGTTGATTTCCATTGCTGTTTGATTATTTATTGTTGTTGATTGTGACCGAGTGCGAAGTCATCGGTACGGTTCAACAACTTCATACACCGGTCTGTTTTTGTCATTCTGCAAGTTTCGCTTTGAACACGTCCATGATTGCGGTTTCTGTTATGCCGATAATCTCGAAGTCAGCCATTGTGCCTTTCATACCCTGCATGAAGTTGTCGTATGCGCCTTTGAAGTCGCTTGCTTGTACCAGAAAGACGGTCTTGCTGCGCTTTTCTGCGCCGGTCTTTTCGTTGATAGTGATGAAAGCTGCTTTGACCTGATACCAACGGTCACCGCTTGCGTCCCAAAAGATTTCAGACACTTTCGACTTGTTGACAGCCGACACGGTGAACTCGCCGCTGATGTACGGCGTTACTTCTTCGATGATACGTGCTTCTGCTTCTGTGAATGAAAGCGCATCAACAAGATACGGTTCTGTTACTTTCTTGATTGCTCCGTTCTCCATTGTCTTGTCAAATCGAACGGAAGTTTTAATCCATTGTTCCATTGTTTTTTTGATTTTAGAAGTTATTAAATGATTTTGCTTTTATGCTGGTTGCTTGATTTTACGCTTGTATAGTTCTGCACATAACGCTTCGCACCACTTTCGAGCGATAGTCACTTCAACTGCGTTGCCGATAAACTTCTTCTGGTCTGCCTGTGTGCCGATTAGTTCATAATCTTCAGGGAAGCCCATTATCAGTTTCAGTTCTTCAATCTTCAACATACGCATAGTGATGTCTATGATGTTGTACATCGCCATAAATTCTTTGATTTTGACCGTCATCGGACTGTCAGTTTCATAGATTTCAATAGCGACTTCACCTGTTTCAGTTGTAACGAGATACGGCGGCATCTTATCCATGCGTGCGATGAGCGTGAAACACGGCGCATCAATAGACCCACCATGCGAAGCAAATTGTGGGTTCATCAGATAGTGATGTTTGCGATTTGCTGTGATGACACGCGATGGTTCATCAATCGAACTGCCGACATTTCTGAAATTCGTGTCCATTATCCACGGCTTCACTGTGATAAGTTTTTGCTTCGGGTTCGTCAGTACAGCCGGGTTCGGCTGTTCGATGCTTGACAGTTGACCGCCGCCTGAATACTCATTCGCGATGAAACGCTTGACTTGCACAAGTGCCATTCTGTCTTTTGTCGTAAGCGTTGCCGCCGGTGCTGCGCACGATGTATTGAAGCCATTTCCGTAGTGAACTGATACAAAAGCGTGATGGTCTATTGTCGTGATAGTTCCTGCCGGTTCTTCAACAGATATGTTCTTGTCATCAGGTGAACCGCTGAATTGCTTTGACAGAAACGACACTGATGCAAGTGCAAGTCGTCCTTGTGTCGCAACAGTAGGGCAAGGTTCATCGAGTGACGGCGGCACATACTTACCGCGTTGGTTCATTGAATTGTACTTTACCATAAAAGCATCTTTGCCCCCTGCAACAAACTTTATCAGTCCGGCATATATGCGTTCAAGCGTCTTTTCTGCAAGCGGCTTCTTGCGGTCGAAGATTGATTTGCCTTCATCTTCAAAGTCTAAGACTTCGCGCACAGGCTTCCACGGCTTCAGTGTGCCGAACAAAGTGCGTTCACCTTTCTTGCTGTGCGTCTGCTTCGGGAATACGATAGGAAGACCATGTTTCGCAAATATGCCGAAGAAGCGTTTGCGCGATGTGTACGCGCCATAATCAGCCGCGTTCAGTATTCTGAAGTCAAAATCGTAGCCGTATCGCTTCACCTGATTGCGCCAACGCACATAACAACGTCCACGGTCTTTTGACAGCGGTTTTCCATTTTCATCGAGCGACCCCCACGACATAAATTCTTCTACATTTTCGATTTGAATATAATCGGGGTCTATTGCTTCGATGTATCTAAAAAGATGTTCAGCAAGCGTTCGACTGTCTGCGTCACGGGGCTGACCTCCTTTTGCTTTGCTGAAGTTCGTACATTCAAGTGATGCCCACAGAACGACAAGCGCGTCATGGTTCTGCATACGGCACTTCTGAAGATGTGCCACAAGCGGTGACAGTTCAAGCGTTCTGATGTCTTCTGTGAAGTGAAGCGCGTTCGGGTGATTTGCTGCGTGTGATGCTATTGCCTTTGCATCGTGATTGACACACGCGATGACTTCTGCGCATTGTTCATTATGAAGACGTGCTGTGTTCACGCCGGTAGATGTACCACCGGCACCACAAAACAGGTCTATGTATAGAAGTTGTTTCATTGTCTAATAATTTTCATTGTCGTATTCGTAGTTCACACATTCATTCGTTGCGTCAGGCATAGGTCTGTCACATCTGTTCTTGATTTGCTGTGCCTTATCAGATGACAGTCTGTGTATTTTGTTTGAATACATTTTACATCCGTCTATGTCGCAAATGAAGTCTATATACTTCTGACTGCCGTCACACACATCTTTGTCAAACAGGTCACATTCTGCTGCGGCTATCTGTTCGCCGTATTCATTTCGTTCAATATACATTCTGTTGCAGTGTTTGCATCTTACACCGACTTCACTGCGGTGTTCTTCCTTTCTGCAATGCTTGCACGATGAACACAACGACTGATTGTGTGGGTTCTTCTTGCAACTTAATTCGTGTCTTAATATACCCGCTGCGCTTTTTGAAATTCTGCTGCAATACGAGCATTTGAATATCGTTTGATTTATGAGCTTTTCCATTGTTTACTTAAATATCATTCTGAAAAATCTGCTTGCTTCTATTTCTGCCGGTGTAGCAAATTCTTCAGGTTTCAGAACTTTCAACAGCTTCGCCGTCCTGTTAGAGTATGATGTCAGGCAATACTCATGCTTCAGGCAAGTTCCGATGCTGTCACCAACAGAATAATCAGCATATTTGCCGGTCGTGCGCTTCAACAACGCTTTGTCAATGTCAAGCACAACACACACTTCAAAGTCAACACAGCCTTTGAGGTATCGCCATGCTTTCTTCGGCTCGTCTGTTGTAAAGCAAAAGCCAACAGATGTTGAACCGCCTTTACCACCGCGATAATGGTCTGTGGTGTTCGTCAGTGTTTCGCCCGACATGAATTTGTCAAACTCACTTTTTGAACAAAATCTTGTAAGTTTCATCGTTCTTCGTAGTTTTTACACGGCTTCTTGCGTGCGGTTATTCGTTTCTGCAACTTGTTACAGTACATAGTTGCATTTGATAAGCACTCATAGTGTCTGCACTGCGAACAGTGCGGTGTCAGAACTTGTGGTATGTTGTCATAATCGTCTTGTGTAGCGGTTCTGACTTCAACCCAACCGATACCGACATACTGATGAACCGTACCGTCTTTGATTACGCAATAATCAGCGTCAACAACAGACTGCGGCGGTTTGACGCTCATCTTTAACATTGATATTTCTGAAAGTCTGATAATCATTTTGCCGCGATATTATAGTTGTCATTGATTACGATGTACGGCATACCACCGGGCAACGCTTTCCACAAGTCACGCGGCATCAGGAACTCGACAGCACCTATTGAACGACCAAGACAGACAAGTTTGTCCTGCGTCTGATGAAAGTCAGTCCACTGATTGCCGTTCTTGTCGATGCACATATTCAGAAAAGACCAACCACATCCACCGGGTCTGTGAAATTCTTTCGGCAGTTGCATAAGCATCTGCATGATGTCTTGTTCGTGTTCGGCTATCTTCACACGATTGAAAGCAACTTCGATAAGCACACCTTTCAGCGTGTGTTCTGCTGTGTCTGCCAAACAGTCTTTGAAGACATCTTCGACATTCTGATGCGTCAGGCGCATCGGTTCTTTGATTGAAATTTCGTCAGTCATATTGCGTTGATATTTATTGATTAACCTTTTATTCTGTCATTGAAAGCAAGTCTGAATACATTGTACTGTCTTCCTACGATAACAAATTCAAGCATTGCGTCTTTGTCTGCAACATCGTTGATTTGAAGTACCTGGTATTCTTTGCCGTTGATAGTCTGATATTCCAATGCTTCTTCGATTTCTTCTTCTGAAGCATCTGCAAAGTATTTATACAGACTTGCGATGATATGCTGCTGCAAATAGTCTGTGCTGTATGCTGCTGCAATCTTTTCTTGATTTCGTAGTGCGTATCTCATTATCAGAATAAACTTAATTGTACACCGTTCTTCTTTTGTTTCTCTACTGTTCGTGCGTAGATAGTGCATTGTGATGTATAGTGACATTGACCGGCTGCTGCTTCTAAATGTGCGCCGTGCCAATCTTCCCATTCTTTCACGCCGTCTTCTGTCAAAAAACGTATCAACTGCATACAGTTGAAGCCACGTTCTTTGCGCTTCGCATCGTGTAGTTCTACAAGTCCATTACTTTGTGGCTTCATCATTTCTTCAGATATTTCACCCACGCATAATGCTTACGGTCATCGAGATAAAGAAGGTCGCGCTGCATATTGTAGGCTTCACATTCAAAAATTATGTTTCGGTATGCCTTGTGTGCGTGTCGATATAGGCAAAGTCTTATCGCCCATTCAATGACATACCACAAGTAAAAGAACACATAAAGCATTTCACGCTGCTGTGCCGTGTGTATCTGCTCATGTCTGATGTCGATGTCTGTCATATTCATTCCTTTGCGGACAAATAGCATCCCGAATAGGTTTATCGCTTTGAAACCTTTGAATGGTATGATGTCGTTATATATTATCTTCATTTTGTTCTTCCTTTAGTCTGTTGATAAGTGCATCTGCCGACTTGATTGCTTCATTGAAGCGAAGTTCAAGAACTGCATCATTCTTGAAGTCTTCTATACCTGTCCATTTCAGATAGAAGTCGCGTATCAACTCATATCTGCGCTGTTCCCAATCAATCTCTTTTTTATGTTCAAGCGCAAACATCGGGAACATTCGACCTTCAGGCGTTTCGTACATTGCAGTTCTTAAAGTAAGCGGTTCACAGCACATTCTGACTAATACTGTTTCACCGGTGTCTTTCACAACTGCTTTATTGAAAGGTCTATCATTCTGTGAAATTACATATCTTTTGTTTTGTTTCGCATCTGCTCTTACTTGTCGCGTGTGTTCAGCGACACATTCCTTGCAGCGGTGTGGATATGACTTCGACATTTCAGACCGTGTTTTCTGTTTGCCGCACACTTCACAAGTTATCAGGTCATTTTCCATCGTTGCCTCCTTTCTGTTCTTTGCGTACTTCTGCGATTGCAGATGCGACAGCGTTGATTTTGTCACGCTCTTTTGCTTCGATGTGCTTGTGTGCATATACACAGGCTGCTGCATAGATGTCGTGACCAAACTCTTTGTCTTCGTTCATCAAAGAATTGACAAGATGACCCATGTCACGTGATGTTCCTGCGAAGTGCATATACACTTCGTTCTGTGTTTTGTCAGCCATGATTACTGCTGCTGCGCGGTTCTTACGGTCTTTTTTCGACCACGCTTCACACTGATTGATGATTTTTTCTGCTTCTTTCATTGCGTTATAATTTGTCATTTTTGCTGTCTGCCGCTTCGCCTGCCGCGTTTCAGCGTTTCAGATGATAGTTTGCTTGGCTGCAACTGTCAAAGTGCGGCAAACAGCGACATTTTCGTTTTATCTGCGGCTTTCGCCTTTCAATACTATGATGTTGTATGTCTTGAAGCGGTCTATCAGGCGACCGAAGTCATCGCTGAATGTTTCTTTCAATCGCTTCATGTCGAGGTTCGTTGTCAGATGCGCAAACTTGCGTCCGTCAATGGCTGTCTGTGTCCAGATTTCATTTCTTGCGTGCAAGAAGTCTTCGACTATTGTGCGCGTGTCAATACCGTAGAACGGTCTGTTTTCAACACCGATGTCATTCAGACAGATGTTTACAGTCTGCGGTCTGAAACCTACGCTGCTTTCTTCGTTGTACGTGTATCTGTCAATGTTGTTGTGCATCGTGAAGTAATTCGTCATCTGCGTCACTGATACGTTCTCGAAGAAGTTCGGGTTTTTCGTTTCTCGTAGATACTCGCTGAATATCTGCATGAGCATCGTCTTGCCTGTGCCAACATCGCCCATGATAAGCAAGTTGTTGTGCAGTTTGTAGTGCTTGTTCGGGAATACTTCTTCAGCAAGCGGGCAGTTGTTGAAGTAGTACAACAGAAATTGAAGTACCTTTCTGTTGTTGTCATCAATTTCAAATTTTCTGTGCTGCGGTGCAAGACAGATGTTATTCGCGATGTATATCAACAGATTGCAATGTTGCAAATAGATGTCGTGGTTTGTCAAGTCAGGGAACTGCTTCTGAGCCCTGCGTGACTTTGCAAGCACCGTGTTCGCGATTTGCTGTATTGTCTGCCAACTTTCTTGTGCATCGCGCTTGCGCTTCGCTTCGACTTCAGCAATCTGTTCTTCTGTTAGTACTTTCTTTTCTTCAGTCATATTGCGTTGAATTTATTTGTTCTTGGAAATGAAGTCTGCATCATCGTTGTCATCGTAGTTTACAACTGACTTCTGTTGCTGTTCTTCTGTCTGCTTCGGCTTCGCTACAACTATGTCAGGCAGTTCTTCTTCCCAACGTGCCTGATACAGCCATGTAGATAGATTTGCGTAGTTCGGCTTCCACTGACCGGCTGCTTCTGCTGCTTTGTTGTATTCAATCAGACGTTGAAGTGCCGGCATCAGCAAAGGCACAATCTTCGTCCAATTCTTATGCTTACGCTTGAAAGCGTCAAATTCTGTATCGTGACCGCGCTTGCGACCTGGGTACGCTTTTCTGAAGACTTCAAACGCTTCTTCAAGTTTTGAAAAATGCTCGTTTTCACAGTTTTCTTTTTCTTCTATATCTATATCTTTATCTTTATTATTTATATTATTAAATATAAACTGTGAATTTTCGTCAGAACAACCAAAACAACCATTTGCTTGATTTGCTTGTTTTTTCGTTCTTTTTGTCTGCGCATCATCTTGTGTTTCAGCAAATTCAGTAAAACAACCATTTGCTTGATTTAATTGTTTTTTAGACGTGCTTTCGCTGTCAAAATCAACCAAATCAACCATTTGGTCGTTTTGCTTGTTTTTGCTTGTTTTTGCTTGTTTTCTTGCGTTCTGATTGCCTTTCGGCGCACCGCCCTTGCGAGCCGCCGCGATACGCTTTTGACGTATCGCTTCTGTCTTCGCTTTTTCTTCGTCAATCTGTGACTGCATCAGCGAAGTCACGGCTGCAATGGTAGCGTTAGTTGGTCGTACACCCTCAAATGCGTAAGCGCAAACCGAATTAAATGCTTCAGCCTGCATTTCGACCGGCAGACACTTGATTGCGTCCCACCAATCTTTGTGAAAAATGAGGGTATCTTTCATAGTTCAATCAGAATACAAAATCACACCAAAGTTCAACAAACTGCTTTCCGGCGTACAACGCTAATTCGCGTGTCTTGAAGGCGAGCCGAGAGCCGTAATCCGTATCCGAGTTCGAGGATGCGTGATACGCGCTCGCATAGACGAGACCGCCACTCGCGATGGCGTAGCTACTCGAGCGACCAACGACACGGCAGCATCTTTCTTTGTCATCTGCGTCAAGGTCGTTGTATTCGTCTTCTGTGTATAGGCAGAACCACGGATAATACTTCCATTCGTCACTGTTCGTCCAATCGGGTGCCCAGCCTTGATTGAGTGCTGCTGTGATGATGCGCAACTTCAAGAAAGCCGTCAGGTCGCGCATATCTTTTTCGTTGCCGTTCATCTGCTGTTCATACAGATGATATTGACGTACAAGCGTGTGGTCTTCGCCGAGGACTGCGATAGCATCTTCAAGCGTCTTCACACGTTCTGTGATTGGTCGGTTGTCAACGGCAGCTTCGATGTGTTCTGCTTCGATTACATACTTCTTTCCTGTTGAGTCGAATTTGACTTCGTACAGATGCGGTTCACGTTTGATGTCTATGACTTCAGTGATGATGCCCTCTTGGTCGAAGACATTTACTTTTTGATTTAATTCAAATTGATTTTTCATTGTTGATTTTCTTTAATTTTGGTAATACTTCATGTTTTATTATTCTCTTTGCGTTTGTCGCACGCAAACTCTTTCTGATAGCATCTTCATCAATGTAGTCGAGAAGAAGCGGCAGGCAGCGCACCAAAGTCGCTACAACATTGTTAGGCACTTGCTTCATCAGTATGGTTCTTTTGAAACATCGACACAGACACCGCGCCTTGCTATGATGACAGACTTGCCAGTCTTCTGCATGATGCGCTGTTTGAATTGTTCTGCATCGCTGTTGTTGTGTGACAGATGTATCAGAATTATGTCGTTCACGTTGTCAAGATTTGATGACAGCAAGATGTTTTCAGTTGTCTTGATTTCCATGTGCGACTGAAGCAAGCGCGGACGCATTGATGCCGGTGTGATGCCGTTTTCAATGTTGTAGTCAAGAATTTCGTCTGAATAGTTCGCTTCTATCATCATGTGTGACAGGTTTGGTATGCGATATTCAAACATCATCGTGTCTGTGACAAACAGCATCTTTCCCATTTCTGCGTGTTCGATGACGAAACCGACACACGGCACATCGTGTTCCACAGGCACCACAAAGACATTGAACGTGCCTATGCGATAGCCGTGCATCGGTTCGATTTCCTTGCAGAAGATGCGCTGCTTCAATGCGTGTGCGTCAAACACTTCTTTCAACGCACACACACGAATTGCACTTTTCAGATATTCAGCGATGAATTTTGAATGGTCACCGTGCTGATGTGTCACGATTGCGCCGGCAATGCGACCAATCTTGAAGTCAAGTGATTTCTTCACTTCAAGAAGTGGCATACCGCACTCGATGACAAGTGCGCCGTCAGATGCTTCAAGAATGTAGCAGTTGCCGCTTGATGATGAGCCGAGAACTTTCAATTTCATCGTGAACTTCTGTTTTATGGGTTAGTAACCTGGTGCTTCTTCTGCTTCGTTCTGCTGTGACGCTTCTGATGCTGTTTTGGGCTGCTTTGTGACTTCGCCGGTGCTTTCATCGACTACTTCTTCATACTCGACTGTTGAAGCGTCAAGGTCAAGCGGTTTCGCGTCTGCGATTTGCAGTGCTTCTTCACGCGCCACAATTGCGTGCTGTGAAGCGTTGTCATCTGCTGTGATAGCGTTCTGCATCTTGATAGACAGATAGCCATACTTCGACAGAACACGGCGAATGACAGTCTTCAGTGCCATGTCGTTGAAATTGCCCTCCCAACCGACAGACTTTGACACAACACCGTTGTTCGCTTTCTCGATGAGCTGCGCGATAGTGGTGTCTTGCTTGATACCGGGAGCGTATCGCTTCGCATACTTCGCCATGTCTTCGACTGACATGAAAAGTGTCTTGCTGTAACCGTTCAGCAACTCGAAGTAACAGAAGTAACCGACAATCTTGTCAGAAGTCTTCTTGCCGTCAAGTGCGACTTCACCTGACAGACGGTTCACTGTGCGAAGTTCGCCCTCATAAACAAAGTCCGCGTTAATGGTGCGATACTGACCTGTGCGCATAGCGAGTTGAATGTAACCCTTGTAACCGGGAATGAATGTCGGTGTCGGCACTTTTATCCATTCATCGCGGCCGGTCTGTTCGTTGCGCACTTTCTTCTTGTTGTTGTACACAACGATGTAGGCGAAACCGAGTGCGCGATTGATAGGCAAGTCAAGCACTGCTGCTTTCAGTGCTTCAGACACGATTTGCGCCGGTTGGCAAGTCTGAAGCGACTTGTCACCGTTGTAAAGGTCGATGATGCTTGCGACAAACAGGTCTTTGTTTTCTGCAAGCGCGTTTTGGAACTGTTCCTGAACACTGGGCGCGTTCAGAATGGTCTTCAGTTTTGCAAGACCGCCGGTTGTCTGCGGCTGTGCTGCGATTTGATTTTTTTCAGCCATTTTACTGCGTTGTTAATTGGTGAATGATTATTGATTGTTTGCTTCAACGCGAAGTTGTGCATCGCGTGAAACTATAAGATTTATTGTTTGTGACTGCATCGGCATGATGTCGTTGATACTTTCTGCGTTATCCACGAATATAGGTGCGTAGATGTCTTCAGACTTGCAGATTGCGTTGATGATGTCAAGACCGATGTTGATACGTTCTGCGTTGCTGCAAGTGCTGTATGGCTTGCCGTTCAGCGTTGCTTCGCACGTTTCGCTTTCTGAGCCGTTGATTGCTACTGCTATCCAACGGAAGCGCACGATGCGGAAAAGTCCGTTGATGCGTGCTTCAATAGCTGCGCTGCGTGCTTTGCTAAACTCAGCGATGACAAATTCTATGCGTTCAAGTTCTGCAAGTTCGATATTCAGTTCCTGCATCTTCTTTTCAAGTTCGCTCACGCGGCGTTTGTCTGCTTCTGCGTCTGTGCGCTTTGCAAGTTTAGCGACAAGCGTTTCAATCGCTTGTGTCAGTGTCGTGCGACCGTTACGCAATTCTTCACGATTTTCGTTCTGATTGCCGTCAGACTGCTGCTTTGTATCTTTTTCTTTCGTCAGTCGGTCAATGTCTTCTTGAAGTGACTTGTTGCGGCTGTCTGCTGCGATTGCTGCATCAGCATCAGGTCTGACAAGTTCGGCAGTGTATTCAGAAGATGCTTCGATTGATGTGATGCGCTTCTTGTATTCTTCAATAGACGCTTCAGCAAGTTCGATGTTCTTCTTATATTCTTCTTTGCGCGTGTTGTTTGCGATGCCATTACGCTTGTTGCGTGCGATGTCATCAGCGACTTCACCAAGACGCTTTTCACGTTCTTTCTCGAAGTTCTGAAGCATCTGTGCTTCTTTTGCTTCTATGTCAGCCATGTCAAGCGGTCTGTGACAAGTAGGGCAAACAAACTGTGCTTCGTCAATCTGAAGTGTTTCTGCCTTGATAGACTTCAGCTTTGCGTTGAGCTTCTGCCATTCTGCAAGGAGCGTGTTACGGCGTTCTTCGCACTGTGCGATTTCTTTCTTGTAGGTGTCGATGTCGCGTTCACACGATGCGATTTTCTGCTTCAACAGTTCAACTTCGTGCTTCAGTTCGTTCTTCTTTACCTGTGCTGCGTAGAAGTCGCGCATAACTTCCTCTGTGATTTCATTTTGACGCTTCATGCGTTCTGTGCGAAGACTTTCAATTTCGCGCATCAGTTTACGCACGGCTTCATTTGATGCGCTTTCTGCTGCATTGATGTCTTCAAGTTGCTTTTCGATGTCTGCGCGTGCTTCGCGCTTCTGCTTCAGTTCTGCTTCAAGCGAAGACAAATCTTCTTCTTCAGACTTCGCGATGTCACGCTTCTTTTCGTCAATGCGACCAGGCAGGTCAACGAGTTCTGCATTGATGCGCTGCTTCTTCGCGCTGATTTCTTTCTTGAAGTCTGCAAGCGTCTTGCCTGTCAGTTCTGCAAGTAACTTCTGAAAGTCTTCGTTGTCTGCTGCGACTTCTTCGTCTGTAATGTTTCCGGCCATACGGTGCAACATCGCTTTCTGCACTTCTGCTTTCTGACTTGTGAAGTATGTCGGCGATGTAATGAACTTAAAGACTGCTTCATCGCAAATGTCGGCGATGTGTTCTTCATAGTCTTTCTTGCTGCACGGCACGTCATTGAAGAAGCGTTCTTCTTTGTTGCCGTCAAACTCTTTGTCAACCTTACCTGCACGCTTCACCCATTTTTCAGTGAAGCGGCGTGACAGAGTGATTTCCTGACCGTTCACTTCGATGACTGCACTGACTTCATGCGGAAGTTGTGCGATGATGTTTCCGTCTTCGTCAAGTGTCTTCAGGTCAAATGCCTTGCGGTCTTGGCTGTCTTTGCCAAACAGTAGCCAAGTGAAAGCATCGAAGACTGTTGTCTTTCCGGCACCGTTGCGACCGTAGATGTTTGTGACTGTCTGATTGAAGTCAATCGTCAGGTCGCGCACACCCTTGAAATTTACAAGGTGCATCTGTTTGATGATGATACTTTTCATTGCGTTTGTTATTTAATTCTGCGCGTTGCGCAAATAGTTGATGCTTGTGAGTTGATTTCGTCTTTTGACGCTGTGCGGTTGCGTGTCTGCCACGCTTCGATTTCTTCACGCTTGAAGTACAGTGAACCGTTCTGCTTGTATGTCGGTATGACTTGTTCTGATGCCATGTGTCGGACGCGACTTTCACTGATTTCAAGCACAAGCGCGAGGTCTTTGACACTCCACACGTTCTTCATCAGCGCAATCATGCTGCGCTTGATGTCGCTTAATGACTGCTTCAGTTCTTCATTCATGTGCGTCTTGCTTTTTTGCTTCGCGAAGTTCTTCAAGTGAAGCGCGTAGCATGAGTTTCTGACCTGCCAAACCGATAATACAGAAGCAAACAGTGTAGAATATGTTGTCTGCAATACGGTCGTAATGCGTGAATAATGCGCGTAGTGCGTAACCATAGCCAAACAGAATGATGAACCATGAAAACACTACCTGTGCATACAAGAAGACGCGCTCGGTCTTTCGTATGATTTTGTCTGCTGCCTGTTCTTTCATTGTTATTCTTCGTTAGCGTTGTCAAAATGATGTTCTGAGAATAGTTCATCTTCCTGCATCTTATAGTGTTCAGCAAGAAGTGTCATGCGTGTACTGTTTGGTTTCTGCTTTCCCGAAACCCAAGCGCGTACTGTTGCAAGTGGTGCGCGTGCTACTGCTGCCATTTCTGCAAGTTGAGCCTGTGCCGGTGTCAATGCTTCAAGCGCATCAGAATAGCGCACGTCAAGCGGTTTCTTTTTGTTCTTTATCATACTGCTGATTTAGATGTTAGTTTAACGACCATGTCGTGCGCACATCGCAATGGTCAATTTCGTTATGCTTCACTGCTTCGCCGTTCTTGATAAGCGTCTTCAAAAATTCTTTATCTACATAAATGCTTGACTTGCCACCCCATGAATTTGTGCCAGTAAACAAAACACTTTGTGATGTCAATTCGGCGTTTTCGATGTGTATCGACATTGATGAACCATTCCATGTGTCGTAAGTGCTTAATCTTCGGCCTACGGTCTTTCTGATTACCATTTCGATGTCGATTTCTTTGATTATTTTCTTTGATGTCATCATATTACGTTGATTTTTTATTGCGTGTTAGACACTAATTTTATAACTTTGCACACTTACTTTCGTCAGTGTTGCATTCACTTTCGTGATTGCTGATGCAAAGATAAACATAAATGTTGGTCTGTGCAAACAAAAACGATGATTTCCCAACAAAAAAATTGGCGATAATCATAAATCATTAAAATTCAACACAATATGAAAGGACAAAAAATTAAAGAAATTTTGCGTGCTGAGGGCATAACGCTCTCGGAAGTAGCCTCTTTACTTGGTTTTGATAACGACCAAAGACTACACAGCGCACTAAAATCAGACGATGTGAAAAGCGGTCTTATTGAAGACATCGCAAGGGCTACAAACAAAAGTGTTGGCTTCTTCTATGGTCTGCCGGTTGTAAATGACCACGGCATACTTGCAAGCGACAACGCAACCTACAATGAAACTGAAATATCAGTGAGGTTCATTGGTCTTCTTGAAAAGAAAGATGAACAAATTGACCGACTGTTGACAATGCTTGAAAGGAAATAAGATGAAAATTTGCCTTGAAGAACTATTTGCATATTGCGAGCGCAACGGCATCAGTGTTGGCAACATACCAGAAGACGTGATGTGTGCTTCAACTGAAGCGATGATGAAAGGTGAAGATAAATTTGAAGTGTCTGATAACACCTTTGCACAGATTGATGAAGCGCATCGTAAAGATGTAGAACGTCAAAAACTGTATGATGACATTTCTGCGTGTCGGCTTGCCGGAATGAAAGACGAAGATGAAAACAACATTGATGAAGCGATAGTACAGTATGCTGAAGCAATACGCATCGGTGAAGCATCAGAATTTGACCTGTTGCACGCATACAGACACGCATACGACCGTATCATCATATTATTATCGCGCACGCACGCATACGCACGAGAAGCCGAATACATTGAACAATTACTGAAATGGCACAAACTTCAAGACATCGACAGAACACGTCTTGAAGAACGTCTGCGAAAAACATACATGAAAATCAACAAATGACAGATATGAAGAAATTACTGATATTGGTATTTGCTGCATTATGCTTCACAGCGTGCGGCAATGATGATGAGTCGGAAGCAACACCGACTATCACAAAGGAAATTCGCGAAGTGTGGTCTTCGCTGTCAGGCACGTATTCAACCACGTTCTATGTTCTGAATACTGATAATGTGTGGTACACCGAAACAATCACATTCAAGCCATATTCTGCGCCGGAGAAGTTCGTGCCAATGATGACAGACAAACGCGGTGACATATACGCATACGGCACTGCCGACATTCAAGACACGCGCTTCACTTCAATCACAGGCACATCGCACTGTTATTATTGCCTGGGGTATTCTTCAACCGGCAAACTGACAATCACTTTCTATCAGTACGCAAATGACAGCGGTGAAAGTTGGGGGCGTGAAGACGAAAGAAGCATCAGACTGTTGTCTGCATCTGAATTTGAAATGTGGTCTTATGGCACAAGTGAAGCGGAAAATGTTCATAAATACGTCAGACAATGAGCCGAACACGAAACTACAGCCAAGACACGCTCAATGTCATGGAACGGTTTTACGTTGCGCTTGAAGCGTGCAAATACAGCAAGGTCATCAATAGCGTATCGGAATACTGCGAGAAGAACAACATTGAAAGTGCCGCATTATACAGACAGCGAAAGCATCGTGAACGAGGTCTGTTTGAAATAGGTTGGGCGGTGCCGCTCATTCGCGACTGCGGCGTGTCCGCACGTTGGCTGATGACAGGTGTCGGCTCAATGTTCGCACAATAAACGAAAACAGCGTGACGTTCATCGCCACGCTGTTTTGTTATTCTGCATCATCATCAAATAAGTTCGGTATTCGTTCAACTGCCGCTTTTTTGTTCTTGTCCAATATCTTTGCATACACTTGTGTCGTTTCGATGCTTTTGTGTCCTAATAACTTAGAAACAGTATAAATGTCAACTCCTAAGTCGAGCATCATAACAGCGAATGTATGTCGCGCACAGTGAAACGTGATGTGCTTGTTTATACCGGCACTTTTCACCCATGCCGCTATGCTGATGCGTACCGCCTGTATTGGACCAAGTTTCGGGAAGACGCGGTCTTCAGGGTTGCCACGTTCACCAAGCATCGAAGCTGCTTGCGTGTTCAGGTCAAGATATTCAAGTCCGCCGGTCTTCTTCTGCGTGAACACGATGCGCGTGCCTGTGTGCCATTCTTGCACTTCACTCCACTTCAGTTTAACAATGTCGCTCCAGCGCAACCCGGTCAGGCAAGAAAAGAAAAACGCTTGTGCAAGGTCTTCATTCGGTGGCGGTGTCTTGCGTAGTTTCTTGATTTCTTCAATCGTCAGAAATTCGCGGTCAGACTCAGGTTCTTTGAAGCGTTCAACACCGGCGGTCGGGTTGATGCGTATGATACCCTCGCGCATCGCGATATTGAAGACGCTGCAAAACTTCTGAAACATAAGTGCCTTTGTTCCCTGCGATATTGGCTTTGGCTCAACATCGCGCTTTCGTGTGTCAATCGCCCACTGCATCGCTTCTGAGTCAAGATAGTCACGGAAGCCACGCACCCACTGCGGCGTGATTTCACCGAACGTGATGCGTTCGTTCGGTTCATACTTCAGAATGTGTGCAAGGCAGTTCTGCCAACTTGTCTTTGTCGTGCCGTCCTTTCGGTCGATAATCTTGCGCATGACCTCAATAAACATCGCGTCTTCGTGCGTCTGTACGTCAATGCCGAAGTCTTTTGACTGAATTTCGACCACGCGCTTTGCACGCATCGCTTCAGCAAGTTTCAGCGTTTCTTTGTTCTTCTGCTTGTCTTCGCGTGTCTTTTCCGGCACAAGATACATTTTCAGATATTCATTCGTGCGCTTGCCGTCACGACAAATATCAAGATACAGCGCAATCGTACCGTTTCTTCGCGGTCGCTTGCGTAGATAGACGATTTCTTTTTTTTTCTGTGTCATATTGCGGTGAATTTTGTTGCGCATGATGCGCGATTTTGACCGCGCAACAAAAACGCACCGCAAAGGTAGCATATATTTAGCACATTAGCGCACACTTTTGGAAAATAAAGAAACCGCAACATAAATGTTTCAGTCTGTTATACTGTGCATTTATGTTGCGGTCGTATGTCGTGTGAGTGCGTTACCTGAAAACTTCGTCTTTCGCCTTAAAATTCGCTGGTGAAATGGAATTTGATATGCTTGAAGTCTTGCTGGGCCATTTGCAGAACATAGCCGCTATCGGCCAAGAAGACGTCTCTTCCGTCGCGGTCTTTTGCCATATACTGGTATTTGCGCTTCTTGAACGCCTCCAATTCTACCTCGTCATCGCTCTCAATCCAGCATGCTTTATAGAGGCTGACCGGTTCCCAGCGGCATTTGGCGTTGTATTCATTCTCCAAGCGGTATTGGATGACTTCAAACTGCAGCTGACCAACGGTGCCGATCAACTTACGGCCATTAAACTGGTTGACAAAGAGCTGGGCCACACCTTCATCCATCAGCTGTTCGATGCCTTTGTTCAACTGCTTGGTCTTCATCGGATCGGCATTCTCTATGTACTTGAACATTTCTGGCGAGAACGACGGCAAACCTCTGAAATGGAGTTGCTCGCCCTCTGTCAAGGTGTCGCCAATCTTGAAGACGCCGTTGTCCGGCAAGCCGACGATGTCGCCAGCCCACGCTTCGTCGATGGTGCTCTTTCTTTGCGCCATAAACTGGGTTGGTGAAGAAAAGCGAACAGTCTTCCCGTTGCGTACATGTAGATATGGTGAATTTCTCTGGAAACGTCCTGAGCAGACTTTGCAAAACGCGATACATGAGCGGTGGTTGGGGTCGATGTTTGCTGTGATTTTGAAGATGAACCCCGTGAACTTGCTTTCATCGGGATTGACCAAACGCTCCTCAGCCTTAGTGGGACGTGGAGCAGGCGCAATCTTCACGAAACAATCCAGCAATTCTTTGACACCGAAATTATTGAGGGCTGAACCAAAGAACACGGGAGCTATCTCTGCAGAGAGATAGTCGTTGACATTGAATTCCGGATAAACGCCGTCAACCAATTCCAGGTCATCGCGCAAACGGGCGGCATCTGTTTCGCCCACGTGCGCCTCCAACTCTTCGCTGTTGATATCAACAGCCACCTTCTCCGTCACCTTCTGCTTGTCAGCCGCAAAGAGGTTCAGTTGCTTTTCGAAGATGTTATACACGCCTTTGAAGCGTGCCCCCTGGTTGATGGGCCATGAAAGCGGACGCACCTTGATTTGAAGTTCCTCTTCCAGTTCATCCAACAAGTCGAACGGGTCTTTACCCTCGCGGTCCATTTTGTTGATGAAAATAATCACAGGGGTCTTACGCATACGGCAAACCGTCATCAGTTTCCGCGTCTGGGCTTCAACGCCTTTTGCCGAATCGACAACAATGATGGCAGAGTCCACCGCTGTCAGCGTGCGGAAAGTGTCTTCAGCAAAATCTTGGTGTCCCGGGGTGTCCAGGATATTGACTTTATATCCATCGTAGTCAAACTCCATGACTGAAGTCGTCACCGAAATGCCACGTTGTTTTTCAATTTCCATCCAGTCGCTGGTGGCCGTCTTCTTGATCTTGTTGTTCTTAACGGCACCTGCCACCTGAATCTGCCCACCAAACAGCAAAAGTTTTTCGGTGAGCGTTGTCTTACCCGCGTCAGGGTGAGAGATGATAGCAAAAGTTCGTCTACGTTCTATTTCTTGATTCATCAGAGAATGAGATTATTGTTTCTATTAAATTTCTTCGATATGCCTGGCAGTCTGTATTGATAATGTGCCTTTTATAGGTGGCATCCACATATATATTGTATCCATGCAGGAAAATACATTCAAAGCAGTTTGGTCTTACGCATTATTCCATCCACCGCCCTATGCGTTATCCATGCAGCAACAACAGTTGCGACAAGCAACAGCAGATTGGAGGCTAAGGGAGAAATGCCCAATTGCTGGCTTACCAACGGCACATAGCTGTACGCAACAGCTATCAATAGATAAGCTTCGAGCGTGCAACCGCCCAAGTGCTTCAAGACATTCAGTATCTGGTTTCCGATGCTTGTGGCCCTCATCTTCTGGAACATCCAGACACAGGCAATGAGAAAGCCAGGGATTATCAGCACGTAAGACCAATAGAGCAAGCCCGTGTTTCTCATTGTCTTGAAGCCCCAAGCATTCAGCGCCAAATTCAAGAGCAAAAGACCGACAAGGGCCACCGACACCAAGAGCCATTTTTCTTTACGCTTCACCGTTTCCGATGTCTCTTTTTCTGTCTCCAGCCAATGAGCGCCATACACTCCTAAGAAGAATATCGCAACTCTCGCCGCTGGGAGGATAAAACGATTCTGCCCTCCGGGATAAACCACTTGATAACGATACACGTACATCCCCGTCAACAGCAAGCCAACCCCGACACCAAACAACGTGGCGATTTTTGGATGCTTGCGAAACAAACGGAAAAACCACGGGAACACGGCATAGAGCACAACTATCAACGACACAAACCAGCCAAAGGAGTATTTGTTGGTCGACTGAAACCAAAACGCCAAGGTGCTTCCTCCCCATAACACATTTGGCCAATGCAATTTGTCGATAAGCCAAAAAGTGAGCAGCATGACCACCCAAAATGAGGGAAAAATACGCTTAAAACGCTTGGAATAAAACCGCAGAGGATTGTCGGACTTCATCCCTGAATAATACAGTCCGAAACCCGACAAGAAAAGGAACACGTCCACCCCACCCTGACACAACAGAGCGACGCGGTCTAAAGCGTAAACGCCAAACGATGCCTTTAAATGCGTCAGCAGGATGGCAAACATACTGATGGCCATCAATTCTGCCCTATATTCAGAAATACCATTTTGGCGCATAGCTATACTGATTTAAAGCAATGGTGAAAGAATAAGCCGATCAATTTTGACAGAGCATAGGAACAGATTTCCTAACTCCTCAAATCGTTTTTTTCCCATTACAAAACTCTGACCCTCTACTTACCAACAACCAATTCAAACGAAATCAAGCAACCGCCCGACACAGTATGACCATCTGTCTTTTTCAAGCAAGGAAATGCACGCCTCTAAGGAATCTTCCCACCAAGGAATGTCAATACCGAAGGTCAACTTTATCTTGGTCTTGTCCAACACCGAATAGTGGGGGCGCTTGGCAGGTGTGGGATATTCTTCTGTATGCAGAGGCTTAACGTGGCACTGCGTTACACCAGCAATTCGGTGTATGGCTCTTGTGAAATCAAACCAAGAGCAAACGCCTTCGTTGGTGAAATGATAAACGCCTGGAACAATTCCCTTGTCAACTGCCGCCATGATGGCGCACGCCAAATCACGCGCATACGTTGGACTGCCAATTTGGTCGAAGATGACACCGAGGTTATCGCGTTCCCTGCCCAAGCGGATCATGGTCTTCACGAAATTATTGCCAAATGTGGAATACAGCCATGCCGTGCGAACGACCATAGCTTTCCCACACGTCTCCATCACAGCTTTTTCGCCCGCCAGTTTCGTGCGCCCATACACCGTCTGCGGATTAGTCGCATCCGTTTCAACATACGGGAGGTGCCCATTTCCGTCAAAAACATAATCCGTTGAAACCTGAACCATTTCGCCGCCCACCTTGGCCATAGCAGCGGCCAGATAGCCAGGCGCTTTATGATTCAGCAGGTCGCACAACGCTTCTTCGCTCTCTGCTTTATCCACCGCAGTGAATGCCGCACAATTTATGATGGTTGTGATTTTGTTGGCCTCCACAAAAGCCATCACCTGCTCCTCGTTCGTAATATCCAGCTCTTCCCTGTCTGTAAAAAAGAAATGGAAATGGGGATACTCAGAAGCAAGCAACTGAATTTCATTACCCAGTTGTCCGCGACATCCTGTAATAAGAATTTCTTTCATGATTGAATGATGATTTTAGGTAGGCTGGCAAAAATAAATGCTGAGCACTATTACTTATTCCGCACACTGTCGGACACGCATACCTACCATATTTAGTATTAATCTCTTTTCTGTCTCTGACAAAAAAAAGAACGGCAAAACCTTCCTCGCCATTCCTTACTCAAAAACCAATGGTTCTTTCTTGTCCTTGAAGTAATAATCCGACAACTGCCCGAGAAACACAGATATATCCTTTACGGCAGCATTGGTCTTGTCTGAAACACTCTGGCGCTTCAATCTCAAGAGCATCACGCCATACAGCGCATCCAGGCAGATCTGCAACTCGCTTTCACCATTATCAACCCCTCGGCCGCGCAATTCAACGACATAGGGAAGCACTTTATAATACATCTGGTGGTAATAGGGAAACTTTGCCGAAGCCATCAACTGCTTATGAAGGTCTTCCAGCTGAAGCAAAACGTTTTTGGAAATCTGAAGATGCCCCACCTTCATTACGCCCTCAGAATGCATCATTTCACACAGATTCTGATACCATTCCTCTGTCTGTTTCTTGAGGTCGTCCGACAACTTAAACTGCGGAAGATACTTGTCTCTCACGCTTTCAAAATCGCAATTGAAAGCCCTCAGAATGTCTTCAACCTGCCATAAATACAACAGATATTCAACCCTATTTTTTTTACGAAGTTGATTTGCAATAACCATACTGGCGACTATGTATAATGTAGATACAATGTAAAATGGATGCCGTGAAGTGCTTTCCAGCGAATTTATGCTCGTCGACACGGATTCTGAAACGTCTGACACCGTCAATGCGAACCGTCGGGACCGATGATTGATACTCCGAAAATCGTCAGCAGCGTATAAATCACGGCGAAGGAGATCACAATCACACCGATTGTGCGGTTGAGGTTCCTGATACCCTTTTCTCCGAAATGGTTGCTCATTTTGTTGATGACGTACGTTAGCCCCAACCACCACAAAAGCGCACCTCCCATGATGGCAGCATAACCAGCCGCCACATTGACGAATTTGTCAGCACCAGCGAAGGGGGCCATCATGTTAAACAAGGCGAGGAACAAAAAAATGATTGCTGGGTTACACAACGTGATGAAAAACGACGTGAGAAAATTCCGGAAAAGCGAACCCTTATTCTTGGATTCTGGGTGGACATCCACGCGCGGACCTGTGCGGAACATATAAGCCCCGAAAGCCAAGAGCATGGCGCAACCAACGAGCTTCACCCAAAAGACATTGGCAGGAGAGGTCAACGGCGACACCAACGACAGGCCGTAGCCGGTTAGCAACGCATAAAAAACGTCGCTCAACGCAGCGCCAGCGCCTGTCACCACGCCATACGCACGCCCCTTCTTAATCGTGCGACGAATGCATAAAATTCCGACAGGCCCCATCGGTGCCGATGCGACGATTCCAATAACAATTCCCTTGATTATATATATAAGTATATCTACGACATTTTCCATTTGACTGCAAAATTCGCTTTTTTTTATGAGAGAGAAAAATTTTAAGACGGTTTTGTAGGGCAACACCTGCTTTTCTTACATGTTTCCCCATGTATTGCCCACATAGTCCTGCACTTACTTCCGAAAAAACAGGAAGACACTTTCCCGCATGTTGCAGCCGAAGAAGCCAAGCAATGCCATCGTACCTCGAAGGAAAGACACGGCTGCAAGACATAAAGGAAACCCGCATATCCTCGCACAAGCAGAATTTACGACAACTATCGTTGGGCGGCCCTTACGTGCGTCCTGTTGATAAAAAGAGCACTCCAAACACACAGCAAGACGTAGCCATAAACTTCTTTTTTACGCTATAAAAAACAGGGGGACACCATAAGTAATGGTAACAAAAAGGGCTTGACCAATTTTGTAAAGTAAGAAGTAATTTCTTATACCCTGTCTAAATTGCTCAACTTATTCTTTCAGCATTACTAAAAAGGAAAAGCAGTAGCGCGATGCAACAAGACGCCGCATCCAAACACTACTGCCTTTCACATGTTAACCAAACATCATTTTTATCCTTTGCTGTAATAGCTGTTTCCGTAACCGTAGCCGTATCCGTAACCATAGCCGTAGCGATAGTTGCCATACTTGCCACTGACATATTTCGTACCGTTGAGGAGCAATGTCAAATTGTTGAATTTCTTTTCTTTATACAACTCTGAGACATGCCCCAATGCCCGTCTGTCCATCAAACCAGCACGCACAACGAAAATCGTCACGTCGGCATATTCCTTGACGATGGAAGCGTCTGCCACAATTTCAATCGGCGGGCAATCCAGGAAAATGAAATCATATTCCTGACGGAGCTTTTCAATCAGCGTCTTCGTGTCGCCCATCTGCAAGAGTTCCGCAGGGTTGGGAGGTATCACGCCAACGGGGAGCAAGTCAACGCCTTCCGCGATGCCGTCCTTAACGATGAGCGAATCAATATCGGTTTCCTGGCCGCCCAAATAAGACGACAATCCAACAGGCGAACGACGTGCAACCATGTGACTGAGCGAGGCGTGGCGCAAGTCCATATCAATGGTGATAACGCGCTTGCCGCGCAACGCAATGGCTTTTGCCAAATTGGGCGTAATGAAGCTCTTGCCTGAAGCAGGGTTAAACGAGGTGAACATAACCACGTTACCCGCATTATGATTCTTGATGAAATAATCGAGATTGGTTCGCACAATACGCAACGACTCGTTGATCAAGTCGCGACTGTCGGCCTTGACAACGACCTCTCTCTTGACAGGACTCCGTCGGCTCCACCAATGCTTTCTGATGGAAATGTCGGGCACTTCGCCCACCAAAGGAACGTCCAGACTATCCAAATCCTTGCGTCCACGAACTGTATGATTCATCGTGTCGCGCTGGAACAAGAGTCCACCGGGCACCACCAGTCCGAGAACAAAGGCCATCAGCATGATCATGTTCTTCTTGGGTGCCGCAGGTATGCGCGAAGCCGTTGGCGGCTGGATGATACTGGTGTTCCACGCCGTGTATGTGCGCGACAGTTCGTTTTCTTCACGCTTCTGGAGCAGGAAGATATACAAAGCCTCCTTCACTGTCTGCTGGCGCTGAACAGAGGCCAACACCTTCGCCTGGCGCGGATTTGAGGCAATCTGCGCATTGATTTGCTCGTCGGAAGCGCGGACATTGTCAATCTGCTTCTGAATCTGCGTCACATAATTGTCAAGCGAACGAACAATGGCCATTTTCTGGGAAGACAAACGGCGGTCGATATCCTTGACCACAGGAGCGTTGACACTTGAATTTTCAACATAGCTGATACGGTCCAGCATCAGTTTGTTGTATTCGGCAACCAGGCTCTCAACGCCGCCGGCCGAAATGCCCACGTTCGATGGCAGCAACTGGTCGTCCTTGCTCTTGTCGTCCAGACGCTCGCGCAAGAACTTAGCCATGCTCAGCTGGTTGTGAAGCTTCAGCAACTCATCAAAATTCTTGCCGCTCTGCTGCATATCCTTGGCCAAAGAAGCCTGAATATCTGGAAGGAGATTGGCGCTCTTGTAGTCAGAGATTTTCTCATCAACATTCTCCAGTTCCTTTGTCAGATTCGTCAGGCGCTCTTCGATAAATTCAGACGTGCTCTCCGCCATGCGGTTCTTGTCTTTCACCCACTTTTCGTTATACACGTCAATCAACGTGAGCAACACGTCCTTAGCGCGGTCGGGACTCTCGTCAGAAATGCTCAAGTCCAAAACAGAGGCTTCCTTGTCGCTCAGCGCCACATTAAGGCGTGCCGCATAAGCATTGCCAACCGCCGTAATGGGGTATTTGTTGACATATATCTTCTTGCCGATAAAACTGTCGTCCCAAGCAGGACTCAGCGAAACCCTCAGTCCGCCAACTGGGGTTTTCACGCGCTGCCCCACGTTCACCAGCAGTTTCTTGCCACCAGCAACCTTCTCGCCCATCATCACGAACGAGGAAATTTCCACCTTCGAACGGCTCAACGGCGTCAGCTCGAAAGCAAACGAGTTATCATCGCCCAAGGGCATTGACATATCGAGCACAATGGGCGCATCGTTATACAAGGGATGCCTGTGGAGGCCCTGCTCAACATCCATCTGCAAATCCAGATGCAGGCGCTTTGCTGTTTCCTGCATCATGATAGGCGCACTGATTGTCAGAATTTCGTTTTTGATATTGGTATTCGATTTAATCAGACTCAAATCGCTGAAATCCTGTATAGAGGTCGATGCGCCCTTGCTGTTCTTGTCATCTCTAATGAGCAACTGGGTACTGGTCGTATAGATAGGCGTCGTACTCATTATATAGTAGACAGCTATCACCATCGCAACGACAACCGATGCGACAAACCAATACCAATGAGAAAGGAACATAAATCCATAGTCGGCCAAGTTCAAGCCTTCTTCTTCCTTTTTCTCCAATTCCATTTCTTTTGTCATACCATTAACCATTAAAGGGTTAGTTATTTTTTGCAGATAAAACTCATAAAAAAAAGACGGGCATCCAGAAGCCGTTCAAAGCCTCGTTATTCTCATGATAATCCCAGCTCTCCTCTGAGGAGCGCCCCTGCTGGTATCAAGCGGCTCCAGGCATTCAGCAATCCAAATTGATTCCCAGGCACATACCCAGTGCAAAATTGTGTTTCCCAAAATGCCAAAAATAAACAAGTGACAACATCCCATTTGCATACCCGCAACATCCCGCAGCACGCAACAGACAACTCATCACATCATTTTTCAAAAACACCTCTTAAATAATTGGCAAAGATATTAATATTTTTCCACAATACGATTTTTTTCACCTATAAATAATCGTGCCCCCCTATTTTTATGCCCCATCCCATCATTTCCGTCCCGAAGGACCCCACAATTGCTGCTTGTGGACAACGAAATTGCCATAAGCAGCGCTGCTTCAAGAAGCAGGAGATTGGGCGAACATGGGGGCAGACGCAGACGAACATGGGGGCAGATGCGAATGCACATGGGGGCAGATGCGAATGCGCATGGGAGCAGATGCGAATGCACACTGCCCCGCGTTCGCTGACAAGTATAGGTTCCAGATTTCCGAATCAACAAGTATTTGGGCATGATACCCACATAGCCATTGGAAGACAAACTATTGAGAAATAGGTTATTTGCATTTTTCACAGCAATAAGATTGACTCCCGACAAACCAACCTTCGCCTTCTCCCTGCAAATGTAGAAAGAAAACGAAGGGGGGTGTCCAGAGAATCCAGACACCCCCTTTATATAAAGTCTGTTATCAAAGTTCGTTGCGGACAATGCGGCCCATCTGCATCACAAAGGTGAGTTGCAGATTGTTGTCGAACATGATGATGTCGGCATCTTTTCCGTTTTCCAATGAGCCTTTACGGTTGAAGATTCCCATAATCTTGGCTGGCGTTTCGCTCGCCATGCGGCAAGCATCTTCCATCGGTATGCCGGCCTGCTCGACGCAGGTGCGAATCAAGCGGTCCATGGTGGCGATGCTTCCAGCCAGGGCTGAACGATCGGCGAGTTTGCAGACACCGTCTTCAAGGATGACGCGGGGATCGAATGCAGTGTTGTCCTTGCTGGCAGAACAGCCAAGGGCGTCGGTGATGAGGGCGGTTTTCTCTACGCCCTTAATCTGCCAGATCATGCGCAGCATGACGGGCGGCACATGGATGCCGTCGGCGATCATTTCAACGGTCATGTTCTCTTCGGCAAAGATGCTCTCCACGGTTCCGGCCGTTTTAAATTCGCGGGTTTTGTAGACCACGGGCATGGCGTTGTAGAAATGGGTGGCGTGTGTCATGCCTGCCTCATTGGCGGCATGAACGTCTTCGTATTTCGCACGCGTGTGTGCAATGGCGGGCAAAACGCCAGCTTGGCGGCAGGCTTTGACGAAATCGACGCTGCCGGGCAGTTCGGGAGCTTCGTCCCAGCGCTTCAGGCATTTCTTGCCTTTTTCAAGCAATGGAACGTATTCTTCGGGCACGGGGGCTTTTATCCATTCGGGGATTTGTGCGCCAGCTTGTGCGGGATTGAAGTACGGACCTTCCAAGTGCAAGCCCATCACGGGAGAATCGGGCTCGTCCATCAGCTTGTCGCAGGTTTCCATGGCTTTCTCTATCATGGGCACCGTCGAAGAAGAGAGCGTCGGGAAGATGGCGGTCGTTCCGTTTTGCATGTGTGCGTCAACAGCCACGCGGAAGGCTTCTTCCGTGCCTTCCATGAAGTCGCGTCCGCCGCCGCCATGAATGTGCATCTCAATGCCACCGGGCACAACGTAACCGCCCTTGGCGTCAATGCGTTCTGCGCCCTCGATGGGGAGGGTGCTGTTGAGAACTGACAGGATCTTGTTTCCCTCCACAACAATGGAGCCGTCGGTCAGCCATCCCTGAGGGGTCAGGATGCGACCATTAACTATTTGTTTCATCTTGAAAATATGTTTTAAACGTTTTTCTGTTTTTCCTTGGATGAACCGGATTTGAGGCCGATTGCATTATTTGGCAAATGTAGCATTTTTTTCTTGATGTTCACCCCTTCCTGAGGTATTTTCTTTTCAAAGGAGGGGCTAACGCCAGATAAGTAATGGTGAGTAGTTAAGTAGGTGTTCAGAATTAGTTTAATATTGCCTTTCACCATTACTAAATGCCCTAACGACTTGGAGAGGGGGGATGAAGTCACCACTTGTTTATCGCACAGCAAGCGGTGCGTCCCCGGCTTTTTTCATAAAACGGACGTAGGCGGCGACAACCATGACGCCTGTCAGCACCCAGGAGAGCGGATAGACCAGCATGAGCCGATGAAAGCCAGGCCAAACGGGGCAGACGGCGAAGACCCACACCATGCGGAGCAGGCAGGTGCCGACAACCGTGAGGAGGGCGGGAAGGAGCGAACGCCCCATTCCGCGCAGGGCGGAAGCGGAAATTTCGTAGCTACAGGCCAACCACTGGAAGGCCAAGACGAGGTGCATGCGTGTCACGCCATAGGGAATGATGGCCTCTGAGGAAGAGAAGATGCGAAGGAAGAAGGGGGAGAAGCAGGCGAAGATTCCGTTCATCATCCCACAAAATATTACACTGGCGATCATACATATCCAAAAGACGCGGCGCACGCGCTGCATGAGTCCGGCACCGTAGTTTTGCGCGATGAAGCTGATGGCGGCACCGTTGAAGGCTTGGATGATGAAATAGCAATAATATTCGAAGTTGAGGGCGGCGGAGCTGCCGGCAACGGCATCGGCGCCAAAGGTGTTGATTTGCGACTGCACGACGACGTTCGACACAGAAAAGACCATGCCCTGGAGCCCAGCGGGCACGCCTATTTTGAGCATGCGCAGGAGTTCGCGACGGTCAACATGTAAATTATGAAAATCAAGACGGAAGGGGACTTCTTCGCGGCGCAACAGGCGCACCATGAGGAAGGCGCTGAGGGCGTTGGCGATGGAGGTTGAAATGGCCACGCCCTCTACGCCCATGTGGAAAACGAGGACGAAAAGGAGGTTGAGCAGGGTGTTGGCGATGCCGGCCACGAAGAGGATGTAGAGGGGGCGGCGGGTGTCGCCCTTGCTGCGCAGGATGGCGGCACCAAAGACGTAGATCATGAAGAACGGCATGCCGAGAAAATAGATGCGCAGATAGAGAATGGCCATATCGAGAACTTCGGGGGGCGTGGACATGGCGCTCAGGATGGGGCGTGCCAGGGAGGTGCCAAGCACCATGAGGGCAAAGCCGCTCACAAGGGCCACAACGGCCACCGTTGACACGGCATGGCGGATGCGCGTGTGGTCGCGCTGGCCGATAAGCGTGGAAATGACGGCATTGGCGCCCATGGAAATGCCCATGAAAAGGTTGATGAGCAGGCCGATGACGGGGGCATTGCTGCCGACTGCCGCGAGCGCATTGCTGCCGACGAAATGACCGACGACGGCGATGTCGACTGAATTGAAAAGCTGTTCCAAAAGACTGCTGGCGGCCAACGGAAGGCTGAACCAGAGGATTTTCAGCAACAAGGGGCCATGCAGCATATCAACGCCCGACATGGCGGATTCGGATGTTTTTTCTGACATTTGGTTGGAGAGATGGGCTTACCCATTTTTTTAGTAGGTGTTCAAAATTAGTTTACTATAAAATAATTTTGAACACCTACTTACAAACAATCATTTTTAGAACTCGATGCTCAGGCGCAGATTGAGGAGCAATCCTGTCAAGTAATTGGGCACGGCATATTGCGTGTTGCTGATATCTGTCACCCAATAGTAGCTATTGACGTTGCTGATGCCCCAGAGATTGAAGGCGTCAAGACCGAGCCAGGCGTTTTTGACGTTTCTCCATGCTCTTCTGCGCTGCTTGGGGTTGTCGCCTCCACAAAGGCGATAGCTCATTCCGAGGTCGATGCGCTTATAGGCTGGCGCACGGAAGGTGAAGTTTTCCTTCGAGGAATGGGGCGCCCCAAAGGGCAGCCCGTCGGCCAGAGCTGCCTTCAGTGTCACGCGCCAGCGGTCGGTGCCGGGGAAATAGTCAGTAAAGAAAAGAGAAAGGGCATACCGCTGGTCGGTTGGACGCGGCACCCATAAATCTCCGATTTTCTCTTTGGTGCGCATCAGGGAGAGGGTGACCCAGGAGTCTGTTCCCGTGACGAACTCGCCGAAGAGCTTGAAATCGACTCCGGCCGCATAGCCCTTGGAGGAGTTGCCACCAGCATACACGATGCGCATATTGTCGACCGTGTAGGGGATGAGGTTGGAGAGTGCCTTATAGTAAGCCTCTGCCGTGAAACGGAAGGGGCGATTGTTCATACGGAACGTGTAGTCGCCTCCGACGACGAAATGGACGGAGCGCTGCGAACGAATGTCTTTGAGGAGGGTGACGGTGGAAAGGCCAGCTCGGATGACAGTGTCGCGCAATTCCTTGTAGAAGGGTGCCTGATAATAATAGCCTGTTGCGAGACGGAAGGTCCACCGGTCGTTGAAGGCGGGCAACAACCCCAAAGAAAGGCGCGGCGAAAGAAGTGTTTCCTTGTTCCAGTCCCAATGGGAAAGACGCAAACCGTAATTGAGGTTGAAGAGCCCTATATCCGACTTGATGCGCCACGTGTCTTGCAGATAGGCCTCAAGGCGGTTGGTGGTGATTTCGTTTTTCGAGCGTTCGCTGTAAATGAGCATCAAGCGGTCGGGGTCTGTCGGGAGGGAATGCCCCATAGAGTCGCGCATTTCCCACTGACTCGCATTCTCGCGTATGTGTTCGCGCTTATAGTCGAATCCCAGTTGCAACGTGTGGGCCGTGAAGCGGGTTCTGAAACGCAGTCCAACGTCAGACACCCGCGCCTGCAAGCGGTTGCGGGCGTGCTCCATGTAGGTGCCGACACCCAGCTGTGCGTTCGACTGCGACTCATTCAGCCAATATTCCCCTTGGATGTCATAGTTTTCCTGTTCGTGGGTGGTGAAGGCGGAATATTGCAAGGCCAGGAAGGTGTTGGCATTGAAATGGCGCGTCAGGGAGAAGGCAGCGAAATAGGTGCGGAAGAAGTCTTTTTCCTGTCCGTCGAAATAGACACGGAAATTCTTGGCATCGTTCATGGTGCCGAACTTTGTTTCGCGCTCTTCTGGAACAAAGCGGTAGTTGTTGTCGGAAATATTTCCCAAGGCATCAAAGCTCCAATGTTTGTTGGGACGCCAAGAGAGAAAGGCCTGATAGTCGAGATATTTAGGGCGATATTCTCCCTTGGTGTCGAGGGTGCCCAGGAGATAGCCCGTCGTTTTGTATCGCACGGACGTCATGAGGCTCACGCGCTTGTTTCCCCACCCCACATAGGCGCCAGCTCCGAGGAAGGAGGCCGTGGCTGTGGCTTCGAATTTTTCGGGACGCTTATAGGTGATGTCAAGAACGGAGGACATGCGGTCGCCATATCTGGCCTCAAAACCACCGGAAGAGAAGGCGATGCCCTCGACCATATCGGAATTGATGATGGAGAGGCCTTCTTGCTGGCCAGAACGCACAAGCATGGGACGATAGACCTCTACACCGTTGATGTAGACGCAGTTTTCATCGAAGGAACCGCCGCGCACGTTGTATTGCGAAGAGAGTTCGTTGTGGGTGGAAACGCCGGCCTGTGTGGCAATGATTTCCTCCACGGCATTGCCTGTTGTTGACGGCATGCGATGGGCATCTACGGGCCTGATTTTCTGCGTTGTTCCGGTTTGGACGCCCTGCCCCGTGACAATGGCTTCGCCGAAGGTGGTGGCACCATATTGCGGCAACATGACGTCAAGGCGTACAGAATCGCCACTGGCAACGACTTGCCGGCGGCGCGTTTCATAACCAATCATGGAGAACACAACCGTCAACGAATCGCCGGCATTGGCATGGAGAGCATAGTGGCCTTTGAGGTTGGTGACCGTCAGATTGGAAGTGCCTTGTATGCGGACGGAGGCCAATTCGATGGCGCTGCCCTTTTCGTCGCGTACATTGCCGAAAATCCTGCACCGTTTTTGCGCGGAAACGCTGACGGCGAAGAGAAAGAGCAGAAGCAGCAACGGCTTGAATTTGTATCTGAACTTTAATGGCATATATATAAAGTGTATGGGAGGGGAAGGGAAGATATACTGTTTTATAACACCTGCTTACATTATACATTACCCCTCCCCGTCCTTGCGACATCAGGGCTTTGAAACTGCGGGAGGTCGACCATGCGCTGCAAGACGCCTTCGAGATAAGGATAGCTGATGCAGACGCCATCGAGCAACTGGCGACGCAGATTTTGGATGGCTGGGGGAATGCTGTTGAGAAAATAGGTCTTGCGCTCAAAATAGCCTCGCAGTCCGTAGGTGCCCAACACCTGCAAGATGCGGAAGAGAACAAAGAGATGGAGCTTGGAGCGGAAAGCATCTTCGTCAAACGAACAGATTTGATGCAGTTCTGCGAGGTATTCTCCAATCATGGTTTCTCTGAGCATTTGCGGATAACGCGCAGAAGCCTGCCAAAGGAAGGAGGCGAGGTCGTACTGCAATGGCCCTATCTGTCCGCCTTGGAAATCTATGAAGCAAGGTGAAGCGTCTGCCTGCCGCAGCATGACATTGCGGGCTTGGAAATCACGATAGAGAAAGGTCTTGATGGGCTGCCCCGCATAGTCGGCGGGCATACCAGCCACGCAGACGAGGTCGCTGGCGAAGCGGTCGAAATCCGTCTGCAAGGCGACTTCATTAAAGGCCAAATCGGTGGTTTTCAGAAAGCAATACTTGAAATAGTTCAAATCGAACATGGCTGCCTGCTCGTTGAACACGTTGGGCGAGAGGAGGCATTGCTCGTCGAGCCCATCGGCCCCCTCAACCTGAAGATGCGGCAGGAGGCGGATGACGCTGGAGACAAGGGCTGTTTCACGCTCTGAATAGCTGCCTCCAGAATCGCGCCCCATTCTAAGCGCGTCGTAAAGCGATTGGCGACCGAGGTCGGTTTGAAGATAACAACTGCCGTCGTCGCTAACGGCCAATATTTCTGGCACGGGGAGATGGCGCTCCGAAAAATGTCCGCTCAAATAGATGAAGCAGCGGTTTTCTTCAACGTCGTGGTTGACAACGCCAATCACGCTACCTCCTCCGAGGCTTGTCAGCCGGAAGTAATGGCGGTTGCTCCCTGATTTAGGAATCTGCTCCATGTCGGCAGGTTCGTGCCCACACCACGTTTTATATAATTGTAACAATCTCTGCATATCTGGTAAGTAGATGTTGTCTTGGCTTGCAAAACGCTTCCCCAAGCAGCAAGGCTGCAGCGCCTATTGCATTTTTGCCACATTGGCCAAATGAACCGCTACCAAAGCGGCCGTTTCTGTGCGCAGACGGCTCTTGCCCAAGGATATGGGTTTGAAGCCTGCCTTGAAAGCCATTTCCACTTCCTCCGGCGCAAAGTCGCCCTCTGGCCCGATGAGGATCTGCACGTCTTTGTCGGGGTCTATTGCCTGCGGGAGAAAGACGGTGTGGCGTGCCTCGCTCTGCATAAACGCCGCGTCGTTCATCGAATCGCCGTCGTCCATATCATAACAATGGGCGATAAAGCGTTGCCCGCTAAAGGGCTGTTTGAGGAATTGCACAAAGGGGCACATCTCATCGACAAGGGGCTTCCATGCTTTATGGCTCTGCTTCATGGCAGAGATGACGATGCGCTCAATGCGCTCCGTTTTGACAACGCGGCGCTCGGAGTTTTTGCAATCGATGAAGGAGATGCGGTCCATTCCGATTTCGGTGGCTTTTTCCGCCAGCCACTCCATGCGGTCCATATTTTTGGTGGGGGCAACAACGAGATGGATTTGCCCTTTCCAGGATTTCGTGTCGCGGTGTTCGCGGTCGACTTGCAGCAGGCAGTTGGAACGCGAAGCCATCGTGATGGTGCAGTCGTAGAAATTCCCGACGCCATCAGTGACGCGCAACTCGTCGCCTTCTTTCATGCGCAACACGCGTACGGCATGATTGGAGTCGTCAGACGGCAAAGCCGCTGAAAGGGGAAAATCGGGCGCATAAAAAAGATGATATTCTTTCATTGTCGTTTGGGTTCTTAGTGGTAGTGATCACGCAGGAAATCAACGGTTGAGGATGAACTTGAGGCTCACGCCAAAATCCTGTGTCGTTGTCGGATAGGACGAGGATGTCAAGAGCGGACGATTCATCTGCCGGTCATAGTAGGCCGTCAGCGTGAGATAGCGGCTCAGGGCGTAGTCGGCAGAAAACGACACCTGGACGGCTTTGTTTCCGCTCGTGGCCTGTGACAGCACCGTGAGGATGTCGCGGCAGATGGCACTCTGATTTCTGAACGAAATGTCGAAGCGCAAATTCAGGTCGTTGGAGAAACCGCGACTGCTGGACGTCTGTTCGTTTTGCTGATTACTTGAACGGTTGCCGCGACGACGCGACTTCACGGTTTTCTTCGGCGCGAACAATTTCGCACCAGAAATCTTGTAGCCAGCACCGATGACAAAGTCGTTGGAGCGCGTTTCGGTGAGCTGCTGAGAAGTCATACTGAGGTTCAGCACGCGCGTCTTCCTGTATTCCACCTTGGTGGAGATATTGTTGTTGAACGTCATGTCGACACCAATCAGTGGCGAGAAGCTCTCGTTGATGCTGACGGTTGAAATGTCGAACTTGCTACTCGGCGTTGGCATGCCGGTTGAGACGTCGCTGATGAAGCCGAGTCCGCCCATATATTCTTGGAAGGAGGTGAAGGTGTTGTACGATCCTACAGAATATACGCTCTTATAGGCATGCGTGATGGTAAAGGCACGGAAGAGACGACGCATGCGTTTCAGCTTGGCCAGACCGTTGTAGTTGACAGTCCAGTTGGGCAACAGTTTGGAGAGGCTCGGGAAGATGTCGAGCGAAGTGCCGCCAGAGGCATATGCGTTGAGAAACGCAGGAATCATGACATCGGCCGAGTATTTGCCAACTGTTCCGTTGGCGGGGTCGAAGGGTTTGCCCGCCAAAGCGGAGCCTGCAGGATAAACGGCACCAGCATACTGCGCTTCAACCCGCTGCTGATAGGAATCGAGCGAGCTGACGAAACGCTGAAATGTTTTGCTCCGATAACCGTTGTTGACAGAACCACCCTTCTCGAAAGCCGAGCGGATGGATATCGTTGTCATAGTGAAAGAGCCTGTCTCGGTTGTCGGCATACCAGAGAACATGTATTGGATGCTGCGCGTCTTGTTGGTGTTGCGCGACGCATTCAAGTCTATCTTCAAATTCGGAATTGGCTCCAGGGTGGCGCGAATTTGGAAATCCTCATTGAGATTGGTGGTGGCTGGCGTCACTATGCTATCGGCCGTATTAAGCCAGCCGTTAGACATGGCTTTCTGGATATAGCTGTCGCCTGTGAATCCAAAAGCGAAATCGAGTCCCGGCTGCAGCCCTCCGCCACTGTGCTGACCGAAATAATCACCGACACGCGGCATGAAGCCCGGCAGGGTCATGTTGTAGCGGTTGGTGTAAGACACGTTGACACTGCGCACCATCATGAGCATTCTCGTTCCGAATTGCAGCGCCTTATACCAACGCTGGTCTTCCGTGTTGCGGCGAGATGTGACGGTGAGTTTCAGATGTGTGGTATCGCGCGAAGAAATCTCAATTTTATTATTGTCTAAAACTTTATATTTCAACGCATAGCGTGAGCCGTCCTGACGTATGGCCACGACCCGCAGACGCTTCGACTTCTGCCCGTGTTGCACGACAAGCGTGGTGTCTTGCTTGAGCTGTATTTCCTTTACGAACTTCTTGGGCAACGTTGGCTTCACCGTGGAGAAACTTGAAGCGAATTTGCGATTCACCTTCTTCAGGAACGGCACATGGTTGTAGAGCGTCTCAAACTTCATGCGCACGTTGGCAGAAGTGGTTCTCGAATTAGCTATGGTTCCTGCCATCTGTGTGCCGTCGTCCAGGTCAGCTCCGCGTTCCCAATTATAGGTGGCGGCGTATTTCACGTCAGAGGTTACCCAATCGAAAACTGGCAATTTGTTGATTGGCAACTGCCATGAGGCATCGAAGCTCTGCTGATAGTTGAGCGGAGTTCCCATATTGCGGATGCTGCTCCAGACAGAGTCTTTCCACGCCGTATAGCGGTCGGGATACAAATCTTTGTTGATAGCCGTGTAGGGCTGCTCAATCTCAGCGTTCGTGCCAGAAGAGAAATTGGCATGCAGGCTTTTTGTCAGGTCCCAACGGAGCGTGAAACTTCTGTTCCATAAGAAATCGCTCGACCACGTCAATGGCAACGTCGTGTTGTCGAGGTTTTCCATATCGCGCTCCTGCAATTCGAAATAGCTACGTGTGATGTCGGAATTGAAGCCGATGTTCTGAGGCAGATAGTTGAAATTCAATTCCTTTACAATCTTCATCCATTGGCTCTTGCTCTTCATTTTCTTGAAGGGCTCGAAAGCCTTATAAGAGGGCGAATAATTGTAATTGAAATTCCACTTCCAATTCTGGTCTTTCTCCCATGCTGTTGTCTCTCCCGACGTGTGACGGCTGCTATGGCCGTAACTGAAGGAGAAGTTGGCGGGGTCGTAGGGCATCGGATGGCGCTTGGTGGAGATGTCGAAACGCAGGCCGGAAATACTGATATTCTTGTTGATCACCACCGTTTCGGCAATGTTCTTCAAAGAATCTTTCTCATGCTTGGTGGCGAGGCCTTCCAACGATTCGTCCATGCTCATGTCGGTGTCAAGCGGATTATATCGCGGCGATGTTCTCTCCTTGCTATAGGTGTAATAAATGGGGGCTTTAAGCTTTACTTTGTCGGGCAAAAAGCGGCCAGCTTCAACATTGGTTGTCACGCTATATTGGAAGAGGTCGTTGTCGCGACGCTGACTGACACCTTCTTCGAGACCGCCAAATCCGTCGGTTTCGATATGGCCGGAGAGATTGACGCTTGCCACATCAGACAATTGCATGTTGAGCGTGCTCTGCGCAGCCCATCCGCCCTTGTTGCTGAAATTCTGCAAACGCAATTCATTGGCCCATACTTCCACGCTCTTGACGGAACGGGAATTGTTTCGGACGCCAATCATGATGGTGCGCACTTCTCCCAAAGAAGGATTTCCCATCACGGAAATTTTGTTTGCCGGACGGTTTACATCATATTCGCTATAAAGCTGGGCATACCCCGTTAGGCCCAATGATTTCTGCTTGTTCCTGTTTTTCTTGACATTCGTGAGCACAGTCAAGTCGATGTCGAGCATATTTTCAACTGGCCACACCTTGGCAGGGCCGGTTCCGGAATTGGGATAGTTTCCCTCAGGAGTCACCTTCAACGGGATTTCGTATTCATAGAAATTGTTTTTGTAGTCAGAGCCCAATCTGATGAAGATGCTGGTCTGCCCATCTTCCAGAGACGCATCGCCAGGCAGACCGTTGGCATGCGCGAACATCTGCAAATGACGGTAGCGACGCAAATCGAGCGACGTATTTTTGTAAACGGCGCGAGCGTCGCCTGAGGCGAGGTTCTCCACCGTCAGCGCCAACGACTGCTCGTTGTCCTGAAGAATCTGCTGCTGGCCGGGGTCGACAACGCGACTGATGCCGGGCGGGATGACATAGTTGACCGGTGTTTTCTCGTTGTTCTCTTCGAAACTCACAGCCGACACGCTCAAGTTACCGCTCACGTCGGGCACATGGTTGGCATAAAGCGACTGCTCATAAGAGCGCCATTCTCCGTGAACGAGGTTGAGGGTGGCAAAACGGAGCACAACTGGTTTTTCAAATCCCGTCATAAACATACGCATGAAGCGGATGCTTGAGAAATCACTGATGTTTCCCTCGCGCTTCTCATATTGTTCAACAGGGATGCGGAAGAGATACCACTTGGTTGTCAAGTGGTTGCCATCACGCGTGGTGGTGGTATTCTCGCGTTTGTCAACGATGAAATTCTGCCCCACATTCATCATGTCGGGCGAAATGCGCACGCGATACTGATAATATTTTTCGTATTCGTTCAGCGTGTAGTCTTGGTTGATATCCTCCACATCTGGCGTGGTCTTATAGGCCGTGCTATACTTTTCCGGAGAATGCTCAGCGTCTACGGAATTGCCGTTGGGATTGTTGATGCGTTTGTAGCGCTCAAGAATCGACGTCTGTGCATTGTCGAAGTCTGTGCCACGAAAATAGTGGTACTTGTCGGCAGAAGGCGAGGCAAGGATGGAATCGTAGACTTCCGGACGGACAATGTTGCGGATGCTGTTGAGATACTGCTTATAGGCGGGAAACTCCGCTTCATCCTTGCTTGAAAGACCGTTGAAACCGACGTCTTGCTTCTGGCGTGCGCCACTTGAGGTGTTGAACGCATAGGTGATACTATTTTGCGTTGGTACACGTCCCCATACCGTTTCCCTGTATTGCGAAGGATCGTCATCAATGGGCAGTCCGCTTTCATAGAATTTTTTGCCGTCTTTGAGGATGTCTTCGCTGATCTCTCCGAGGTTGAAATAGAGGTCGCCAGAGAAGGCCGCCGCATTGTCTTGCGCGGTGATGAAAGGATCCATCAACCAAAATTCGATATAGCCGATGTTCGCCGTCTCGAAGTCTGAAACGTCAATCTTGCGCATCATGCCGCCCCATCTTTTTGACGGAGAAAGCAAACGACCGTTGGCATCCAGCGAGGGGTCGAGATTATACGGGCCACGCTCGTTGGGATAGTACGCCAGGTTGAGGACGTTCAGCGTTGAAGCCTCACTGAAATTAATCTGACGGTTGGGAAACAATTCGTTTTTATAGATCTCCCTGACGCGGGGGTCAGACAGCTGTTTGAGGTCGCTCTTGATATGGCCTGGTGTCAGAGAAGAGGAACGTCTCGTGAAAAGAGGGTCAATGTAATACCATGCCAACAAGGCGCGGTTGTAGCCGTAGCGGAGGTCGTTGGTCAATTTCGATTCGGGGAACATGCTCGGCACGGAACTCAGCGTCCACTCCGTCGGATTCGAAATATCGATTTCGTTCTTAGCGTTTTCAAAATCATCGATATATGAAGCGTTGCCCTGGGCGCCCTGAATGCGTCCGGCAATGAGTTGAGCAAACTCGGCGGAGAAATTGATGCTGGAAGGTGCCGTGCAATGCAACACGGGCAGTTTGTCCAGGATATTGGTAAGCCACTGGCTTTCCTTCTTCCAAGACATATTGAGCCCCCACATCGTGTTGTTGAGCGGTTCGCTTCCCATAGCCACCTTCGTTGTCAATGGTTTTTCGCCCAAGTGCATAAAGGTGCCCCCCAAAGTGAACGACTTTGAGAAATCATATTGCCAATTGAATCCGACAAGCGTTTTACGCTGCATGCCATAATTGGTGTCGCTCTCCGTACTGACATTGATGGGAGTGCCTGCATCCAAGATGCTCTGATTCAAGATGGTGACGATTCCGGAACTATAGTCCACACGGTAATCGGTGCCTTCTGCCAGCGTCATGCCTCCAGCCGTGACCACCACAGAACCCTGAGGGATATTCATGGAGCCCAACTGAATTTCGTTGTTTTTCGAAGCCTTATACTGGCCCGTTATGATATATTTGTTTTTCTCGGCAATCTGCTTGGCCACAGTTTTTGTCGAATCATACAACTCCTGGAACACATACTTACCACTGACGGCATCATCCCCGATAACGCGCCTCAAGTTCTCGCCAAACGGTTCTGCCACAGGGAAATAGACACGGCCGTTGGCTGCGTCGATGGTGTAGCCATCAACATAGTCAAAATAGCCGTTAGGGTTTCTCTTGTTGTTGTTGTCCAAGCGGTCGAGGCCAACGAGCGTCAGAATTTTCTTGTTTTTCAAAGACGGCTCAGGAAGATATGAAAGATAAACGCCCGTCGTGTCGCTCAGATATTTGATATTCAAACGAAACTTGTCGCTCTGGAGAGAAGTGGCACCAAGGGAATAGACGTTTTTCATCATCAAATCCCAGTTGCCCATCTGAGGCGTACAGGCCGTGTTCTTCAGCGCTTTCACATAAAGCACCTGCTGGTTGTCTTTGATGTCGGAAGAAAATTCACCGACCTGGAAAGTCTGCCCTTTATAGGTGTACTCATAAGCCACGGCGAGCACCTGGTCGGGTTGCAACGTCGACTTGAGGGAGATGTAGCCCAACGCTGTATTCACCTTATATTCAGAAGAATTGAGCAAACGCGCCGTCTCCAATTTCTCATAATCATTGCCGCCGACCAAGCCTGCCGCGTCAAGCACAGACGTGGCCTGCGTGATATTTCTCGCGCCGGAAAGCGAACCATTTAAATTAGAATAGAGCGTGTTGGAGTTATTGTCGGGCGCTGCGCTACCGTTGGCGCTCCAGAGGTCTGAGATTTTCTTCTGCTCGGCCAGGTCCGTAAAGGCCACGATATTGCGCGTGTTTGTCGTCACACCGCTCTTGTTAGTCACCCACACTTCGATGCGATTGATGGTCACGCCAGAAAAGACATTGGGCAGTTGCGACATATTTGCATCATAGTTGTCGCGAAAAAAGCGAGCCAGGAAGAAGTGGCGGTTTTCTTCATAGTTGTCGGCAGTTATCTCAAAATCTGTGAGTTGCACACCACCCTTTGAACTGACGCTCTGGCTGCTCGATTTCTTTTGCGACACAACCGTTTGCAGTTTCAGTTTGCCAAACTGCATATCAGCCCTCACGCCGAAAAGCGAAGAAGCGCCGCGAATCAAAGAAGAGTTGGAAGGGAGGGAGACATTACCCGCCTCGATGAGTTTGAAAATTTCGTCTTCCTTGCCTTCATATCTGAGTTTTATATTTTGGGTGTCGAAATTAAACGTCGCCTCCGAGTTGTAGTTAAAGTCCATGTTCACCTTGTCACCGACCTTACCATTCACGCTCAAGTTGATTTTCTCGTCGAAATCAAAACCAAAGACACGCCGATTGCGTTCCGCCAACGATGGGTCGTCAACGAAACGTGTGTTTGCTCCAATCTTCAGTTCTGCGCTTCCTTGAGTTTTGATACGCACACCACCGGGACCGAATATTTTATTGGCCGGTCCGAGGTCGAAGTGCATATCCGTGAAATCAAACTGCTCTTTCCCTTTCGACTTAAATTCCTGGGAATTCCTGTTCATATAATACTCCCGCATGGACTTCTTCATCATCCACCGGTCATACTCCGTCTCAGAAAGAGCATAAGGAACATCCAGAAAATAATTGCCCATTTTTGTCCCCAAAAGGTATTTCCCCGTGGTCTCGTCATAATAGAAATCCGTTTTAAGATTCTCTGGGTCTTTCAGGTCGGTGCTACGCTGAACTGGCACTTGCTCCTCTTGCAACACCGTTTCCTTCACAGGAAACTTCGGCACGATGGTGTCCTGCGCGATGATTGGAGCGCGTCCCAAACCACTTTGGGAAATGGCATCAGTTGGGACTGCCGCGCATTCTCCAACTGGCAAACGCTGCAAGCGTCCGCCATAAACCATATTGGCTGCCAGCGACAATGAGAATGTCAGTAGCAGCAATGCAAGAACACGTATTTTTGATCTAAATTTCAAATTCAATTCTTTTGAAGAATACACGAGATTATTTCAGGCGCACCCCACCCTTTCACACCAAGGATATTTTCCTTTTGAAGCGGCATATATTGGGCAACCAGTATTTCTTTCCCGAAACAGACAGCCTTAGTAATTCAACACCCCTAAAGCATTTTCAGCGCTTGCTTGATGATCTGCTCAACAGCAATATCGGGGGTGGCTTTAATGATTTGATGAACCGCCTTTTGGCTGGGAGCTGGAGAGAAGCCGAGCATCGTCAACGCGGCAATGGCTTCGTTGGCAATTTCCTTTTGCGCACTGCTCATGGACGCACCGCCCGCCCCAGCCGGTTTGTCACCGGCCACACTCATGTCAAGCGAAATTTTGTCCTTCAGTTCCACAACGATTCTATTTGCCGCCTTCGGACCGATGCCCTTGATGCTTTTGAGCATGGAGATGTTTTCATCGCGGATAATCTCCGCCAATTCCGACGGGGAAAAGGCCGACAGCATCACGCGGGCGGTACTCCCGCCAACGCCAGACACACTAATCAGCAACAAAAACAACTGACGCTCCAGCTTCGTTGCAAAGCCATACAACTGGTATGCGTCCTCGCGAATGGCCTCATAAACAAAGAGTTTCACCTGCTCCTTGCCTTGTATGGCAGTATAGGTGCCCAGAGAAATCGTCAATTCGTAGCCAACACCGCCAGCTTCAACAATTGCCGTTGTCGGATTCAAGTCATCCACGACACCTTTTATATAATCAATCATAGCAAATTTTCAACTTTAAACGTCCTAAACGGGCAAACGCAAGGACCAATCAATTCGCGGACATTACGCCCTGTCGGTTATATAACGAAAAAAAGTGGTTCTTATTGTATCTGAACGCCCCCTTTATCAAAATGGAGCTTCCTCCGTTGGAGGCGCAAAGGGGATGGCGTCAGGCGGCGGCAGCTGTTCGTTGCCAATGGGAGGTATTGCGTCAGCCGTCTGGCTGATCATGGCAGTCTCCTCGCCTGGAACCGGCACAACCATCTCGTCATCAGGATTCTGGAATCGGGCATACTGTCCCTTGAATGTTAGAAGCACATCGCCGACAGCACCATTACGATGCTTAGCGATGATGATTTCAGCCTTTCCGCGCAAATCGCGCCCCTTGTCATCAGAGAAAATACGATAGTATTCTGGTCGGTGTATGAACAACACCATATCCGCATCCTGCTCGATGGCTCCAGATTCGCGCAAATCCGACAATTGCGGGCGCTTACCTTCGTTGCCTTCACGGCTTTCAACACCACGGTTCAACTGCGACAGGGCCAAAATCGGAATATTCAGTTCCTTGGCAAGCCCTTTCAAAGAACGGCTTACGGTTGACACTTCTTCCTGACGGCTTCCAAAACTCATGCCTGAAGCGTTCATGAGCTGCAAATAGTCAATCATGATGAGCTTAACGCCATGTTCCCTCACCAGTCGCCTGGCCTTTGTTCTGAGTTCGAAAACGGAGAGCGAAGGTGTGTCGTCAACAAACAGTGGGGCGCCGTAAAGATTCTTTATCCTGTGGTCAAGCTGTCCCCATTCATAAGGTGCCAACTGTCCGCTCTTGATTTTCTCGCCAGTGATTTCGCAGACATTGACAATCAGACGGTTTACCAACTGGACGTTCGACATTTCCAAGGAGAAGAAAGCCACTGGCACCTGCTGGTCAACGGCAATATTCTTGGCCATGCTCAACGCGAAAGCCGTCTTACCCATTGCAGGACGTGCCGCAAGAATGACGAGGTCGGAGTTTTGCCAACCGCTCGTCATTTTGTCCAACTGGTGGAATCCGCTCGGAATACCGCTCAATCCGTCGCTTCTCGCCGCCGCTTTTTGCAGCATGTTGTAAGCATCGTTGATGACGGGGTCAATCTGCGTATAGTCCTTCTTCAAGTTGCGCTGAGAAAGTTCAAAGAGCTTTCCCTCCGCCTCCTGCATAAGTTCGTCAACATCCTGCGTGTTGTCGAACGCCTTTGTCTGGATGTTGCTCGTGTAAGAGATAAGTTCACGCGCCAGATATTTCTGTGCGATGATTCTCGCGTGATACTCAATATGGGCGGCCGATGCCACCAAACCGCTCAATTGCGTGATATAGAATGGCCCGCCAACGGCCTCCAGATGTCCGCTCCTCTTCAGCTCGTCTGTAACGGTAAGGATGTCAACGGGTTTCTGCTCGATATTGAGTTTTCGGATGGCCTCATATATCAGCTGGTGTCTGGGTTCATAAAAGCTTTCCGGACGCAAAATCTCGCTCACGAGAGAATAAGCGTCCTTCTCTATCATCAAGGCGCCCAACACCACCTTCTCCAAGTCGGGCTCCTGCGGTTGCAGATGTCCGTAACCGTCTTCTTCCGGAACGGCGTTTTTACGCCCCTTGCCAGATTTATAGTTTGCCGTATATGTTTTTGGTCCTGCCATTGTTATGCTTGTTGTTGTTCGTAAGTAGATAAGCCTGCCCAAGCAGCGGGTCAGAACATATCAGTCATTTTTCTTTACTCCCCTCCTCCGCCTCCAGATGCTGCAAACATCCGATATCAGAAGCATCGCCGTCCAGTCGGCTTTTCCCGTTCATGTCCGTCGGATAATACTGCCTGCTGATTGCCACATCGGCATTGCCGACAGCTTGGGATTTCGCGTTCAGCGTAAAACTGAAGATAAGACGTTTGAGGTCGAACGCCGGCGAAAAATTGTCCTCACGCCACACCTCATTTCCTTCTTCCTTCCTATCCCAGAAGCAGTTGACGATCCTCTCGTCTTCAACTGGCGGCGTGTCAAGCAAACAATTCTGGAAGAAAAATTCAAAGGGTGCATCGGCATGCTCCGCAGAGGCGTCACCAATGATTTCGTCATCAGAATAGCCCGTCACGATGCAATTGAGAAAAGTCGCCTTGTTTAGAGGCTCCACCTCCTCGCCCATGTAGTTTGAGTAATGCAGCGCCTTGCCGCGGCCGCCCGCAAACACATAGAAATTGCCGATGGTGGCATGAACGAAAGTGTTATCGCCCCCCAACAGCGTGACGCAGTTCCCGCCACAGTTGGTTATCTGGGAGTTCCCGACAAACACCTTCGAGGCCTTGGCATACAAGCCATCGCCGCTCATATTGTGCAGAATGGTGTTTTCCATCCGCAATTTTTCCTGAGAAATATCGTCCCCACCTTCACATCTGATGCCGTTCTCTCCGCTGTGGATATCGCAGAAGTTCAAGCGGTTGTCATGGCTTTCCGCCTTAAACACCACCCCGCCCCATTGTCCTGGAACACGGTCGTACGGTTGGTTGGGAAACATATAGTCAGTGCGCTCACCGCGCATCAAGACCTTCGCGGTCAAAGTGCCTTCGGCATGCAACGTGCCGCGAACAATCAGCGACGCGCCGGCGCTGAAAAACAACCGACATCCCGCGGGCAAAGTCAGCGTTGCGTTCTCGTCGACAACCAGACTGTCTTTGACGATATAGGGCAACGCACTGGAAAACACCGTATCCTTGTCCAGCACGAGGGCATTCAGGCGCCTTGCATCCTGGCTGCATGCCTCCAGCACGATACGGTCTTCCGCACCGCCTTCCGTTTGCAACACCAGTTTGTCTTCCCATTTCTTGACATCGCTCGTACCCTGGTCAGCGATGTTCGCCATGACAAAAATGCGTATGGAATCCCTTGCAGGAATTTCCACCTCCGAGTCCGACAGACGTCCGTTTTCCAGGAACACACCGTCAACATTCACGCGAAACACGGAATTTCCCTCTCCCTCCAGATACACATTTTTCAGTCGAATCGACTTTCTCGTGGGATTATACACCTCAAAAGAGCTCGTCGTGGTTGGCTGGCCGCTAAACACCGTGTCGAAACTGACGGTGTCTGCAGAAAAAGCCAAACGATCAGCGGGCGACATGGAGTATTCATCGTCGTTCATACACGCGCCCAGCAGCATCCCACATAATACGAGCAAGAAGCCACCCCTCTGAAAGAAGGACAGCTTCAGCTCCATCACATTGTGTGGCAAATGTTTGTATAAGTACACGTTCAAAACAGATTAACCCATGCACTCCGACCGTCATTTTTTTCACACGTCGAAGCGCAACGGGATAAGTAATCACTACTCAACCGGGAGATGCTTCAAAATATCCAGCAAGTGGTCCCAAACCATCTTGACTGTCGGGATGAGCAGGCGCTCCTCAGGAGAGTGCACACCGCGAAGCGTTGGTCCGAAGCTGACCATGTCGAGCTCGGGATATTTCTCGCTGAAAAGGCCGCACTCCAAACCGGCATGGATGGCCAGAATCTGAGGCTCTTTGTTGAACACCCTCTCATAACTTTCCTTTGCCACTTTGAGGAGGACACTGTTCGGATTCATCTTCCATCCAGGATAGCCCTCGTTGGTCACCACTTCCGCGCCACCAAGTTCAAAGGCTGCACGCACCGTGGCACTCATATTTTCACGCGCACTGGCCACACTGCTGCGCTGACTGGTCACGACCTCAACAACATCTCCCTTGCGGTTGATGCTTGCCAGATTTGAGGATGTTTCCACCAGCCAGTCCAAATCCTGGCTCATGGCAAACACGCCGTTGTGAACAGCACGCAAGGCGAGCAACATGCAACGCGCGGCCTGCTTTTCCATTCCAGTTTCAACGGCAGGCACGCTCTGCATGTCGATGGAGATATTCTTTTCCGTCTGCTGGAATTCCTCTTCAACGTCGGCAGCAAAGCGATTGAGATCCATGCGAACCGCCTCCTTCTTCTCGAACGGCACAGCGCAAACGGCATAGCCCGCACGAGGAATGGCATTATGCTTGCCACCGCTCTGGATGTCAATCAGGCGCAAATCCATCTTCTCCATCTCGTCGCAAAGGAATCTAACGAGAATTTTGTTGGCGTTGGCAAGTTTCTTATTAATATGGTCTCCGGAGTGTCCGCCCTTCAAGCCGTCAACAATCACCTTGAAAAAAAAGTAATTCTCTGGCAGCCTTTCACTTTCATAAGGGAAAGTGGCCGTTGTTCTGGCACCGCCCGCGCAGCTCACGAAAATCTGCCCCTCGTCTTCCGAGTCGAGATTGATGAGCAGCTTTCCTTTCATGAATCCCGGCTTCATGCCAACTGCGCCAGTCAGCCCCGTTTCCTCGTCGCGTGTAAACACACACTCAAGCGGTCCGTGCTCGATGTCGTCAGCCTTCAGCAGCGCCATTTCCATAGCAACGCCGATACCGTCGTCTGCGCCAAGCGTCGTGCCCTTGGCCTTCAACCATTCGCCGTCAATATAAGTTTCAATCGGAGAGTTCTCAAAATCAAAATTCGGGTCATTCGATTCACACACCATGTCCATGTGGCTCTGAACAGCCACCATCGGCAAATGTTCCATTCCCTTGGTGGCCGGCTTTCTGATAATCACGTTGCCAGTCTCGTCCACCTCCGTTTCCAAACCGTGCTTACGTCCGAAATCCTGAAGAAACGCAATCATCTTTTCTTCATGCTTTGACGGACGCGGCACGCCATTGACTTCCTTAAAACATTCAAACACAGCCTGAGGCTCTAACTTAATCGAATTATTCATGAGTTTTATTTTTAAATAGCTTTATACACGTGCGGCACGGCCAGCAGAACACGTCCAAACGAAGGCCAGTCCGCCAGCAGAATCTCCCGAAAAGCCCATACGTATCTCCGGAAAACCGTAGCCGATGCAAATACCATCGCAATTTATTTGCTCCTTTGCCAGCTTTGCACTAATTTTGTGCCATTGATCGCCAGCGACAAGAGCAACACGCACACGGCATTCATCAGCAAAATTATAAAGAAATGTGGCACATATTCATCCTTACATTGTTAATAATTGCAATCAGTCTCATCTTTCTGTGCGTCCGTCTTTTCTTCGGACGGAAATTCGTTCACACACACGTTGACGGGAACAAAGCCATGCACGCACGCGGCATCCACTGCGCCCAATCGCTGGACGCGGAGGAACGTCGCGAAAACAGATTCAAAGTTAACGAAAAAAATTCATAAAACAGGCAGGCAGGCCGAAGCCATTTTGCCTACCCCATAAAAAACAGCAAAAACATGACCATCAAACCATTCTTACTCATCCTCCCCCTCGCCGCCCTCACAGCGGCCTGCGGAGGCGACAAAAAGAACAACCTTGAGGCGGCAAACGCCACGGCCTCCAGCGCAGCGACAAAAATCGCCTACGTTGACGTAGATTCCCTGCAAAACAAATACCAGTATTACATCGACGCGAAATCCCAACTGGAAGCGAAAGTCAAAGGATATCAAGACGTCATCCGACAAAGGGAACAGGCCCTGCAGCAAATGCAAGTCAGCCTGCAGCAACGCATGCAAAACGGAAGCATCACCAGCGAAGCGCAATACAAAGCAGAGGTGTCTAAAATCCAGCGCCAGCAGGAGGCCTACGCCAAATACTGCGAAGAGGCGCAAAAAGAGAAAGACGCGATGGAGGCGCAGTTCAGCAAGGCCCTGCAAGACAGCCTCGACAACTTCCTCTCGGAATACAACAAGACGAAGCACTACACGCTGATCCTGAACAAGGCCGTTACGCTCTATGCCGAGAAGGGCATGGACATAACGGACGAGGTTGCAGCGGGGCTCAACAAGCGCTATAAGAAATAAAACATACGGCAAGCAGGCCGCACGCAACTTTGTTTGCCGCCGCGCCGCGCCATCGCCACGCGCATAAAAATAGCAAGCCTCCACACCTATTTTTCTATGGGTGTGGAGGCTTTTTTGTCTTCCACGCGCTCATTTCGGACTTACAGTTCTCCCCAAATAGCAAGCACCTGAACGCGACGGATTCAGCGGGACTGCAGAGGGGAGCGGCGGCATTCGGTTTTTTTAAAAAAAGATGGAGGAGGGATAAAAAAGAGCCGCATCAAACCTAAAGCTGGAGGCGAATCGGGAAGGCTGCTTCAAGTTTGCAAATCATTTCATTGCCGCTGAAAGTTTGCTGCTTGCGGCCGAAGGTAGCGCGAACTGCGGCCGCGAGTAGCACGAACTGCGACCGCGAGGAGCGCGAATCGCGGCCGCGAGGAGATAATTTGTAAGGCACTTCTGAAAAACAGGATGCTTTTCTTCTCTCACCAAACTGACAGATTAAATTCATTTATACTGACTGACTTTTCCTGTAGCCTAAGTAATGTTGAAAAAATAACTTCCACAATTTTGCCGATGGCAAGTAATATTTTTTCCTCACCTGCCTTTTCGGCTCTTTTCGAACTTATTCTCAGTCACAATGCTCGCATTGCTCCTTCGAATAAGCTCAAAAATAGCTCAAAAATGCAGGTACAAAATTGTGGAATTTATTCTTTCAACATTACTAAAAAGGGGCAAGACCTATTGTCTCGCCCCTTTTTTAGGCTATCAGAATGATGCGAAATGCCGAAGCATTGATTTATTAGCCGCGTATGCCGTTGTCCAACCCGCCAGTGCTTTCGGTTCCTCCATAAAGCACCGTGGCATGGTTCTGCAGACAAAAATCGGGCGCACAATAAATGTGCGCCCGCAGGTGTATTCAGTTTTTATCGTTACAGTGTATTCTTGACCTTCAAATCTGACACCTTGCTCTTGAAGTCGCCCGAATTTCTGAGCGGGAAGACAAGCGTGCGTTGATAGAACATCTTGGTGCCAGGATTGTACATCTCGGGCTTCCACGCGTTGGCGTCCGTGTCCTGGAAGCGCGTCTTATCTGATGCCTTCATGGCATAGATGGTGAGAGGGCCGAGTTCTTCCTTTTTCTCGCCGTTGACGAAGAGACGGGTCATCGTGTTGTCGCCCTGAATCTTGATGGTGACTTTCTGTCCGGCGGGGATTCTGTAGTTGAAGGTATTGAGATAGCCGTCGCGTTCAAAACCGAGCTTACCCTCTACGGGGTCTGCCAAATAGAACTTGGCGTTTTCGGAGGTGAACAATGTGGTGCCTTTCTTTTCGGCGGCGCCTTCAACGGTGAACTCTACGGTGTAGCCATAACCGACTTCCTCAACGGCGTTTTTCTGATTGGGCTTCACCTCTGCCAATTTGTATTCAGCACCTTTTGGAAAACGGCCGTATTCGTTGACGGCAGGAGCTTCACTCAAATGGGCACGGCGACTATTGAACTCTGCATAGGGGAGCGTGGTGTTTTTACCTGTCCAACATTTGACGGAGAGGGTCTGCAGGGCTGGGAAGAGACGATCGTGGATGTCCTTGACAGAGATGCCGTTGCCTGCATGGTCGTTCCATACGGCAAACATGCCGCCGAGGATGGCGGGGTCGTTTTCCTCAAACACCTGTCCGCCGATGTTAGCAGGCGTCCAGTGTTCGTAAAGGTACTGGCAGTTCAGATAGTCGTAGTAGTAGCCGGCGGCGGGAACGATGTACATCAACCCATCGGAGATGCTCACGAGCTTATAGCCCTGTTCCTTCATGTCTTTTGGGTTGGCATAGCCGTTGAACCAGCAGTCCATGATGACGTTCTCCGATTTCACGGGGGTGTCGCCCTTGGCGTGTGTCAATGCGCCCCAAACGACGGCCTGCTTGCCGAATTTTTCTACGTATTTGATGTAGCGGTCGGTGAAGTAACGGAATTTCTCAACGACGTCTTTCTTGGCGTTTGAATATTCATCGGTTCCGATGTGCACTTTCTTGCCGCGGAAGACGGGTTCTTTGCCTTCGAGGTATTCTTTAAAGAGGCCGTCAACAAACTTGTAGGTCTCGGGATTGAAGAGGTCCAGATGGTCCATTCCGTATTCCTTCGAGCCGATTTCGGGCTTATAGTGCGTGAAGGCCAGAGAATGGGCTGGTACGTCGATTTCGGGAATGATTTCAACACCGTATTCTTCCGCCAGCTTCTGGAAGTCGATAAATTCGGCCTTTGAATAGGATCCGTCTTTGGCGGTCAGACCGGGATAGGTGGTGCTTTCGAGGCGGAAGGCAGCCTGCGTCTTGTTCCAGTCGTCACCGAAGAACTGGCGGAAGCCGTTGTCGTTCAGATGAACATGGAGTGTGTTCATCTTATAGTATGACATCATTTTCACGAGGTTGCGCAAATAGCTCATAGGGATGAACTTGCGTCCGCAATCCATCATGAAGCCACGCAGGGCGTATTCGGGTTTGTCGAGTATCTGGCCTTTCGGCAGGGCCAAATCGGCGCTTTTGGCGGGTTCCGTTGCAAAGGCTCTGGCAGCCACACTATTTTTGTCGGAGATTTGCAGAATTGTGCGCGTTCCCCAAATCAATGCCTGCTCGGTGGAGGCGGTGATGGTTGCGGTTTCGGCGATGTCGAGGGCATATTCTTCGCTGCACATTTTCTTGTTGTTCTTCAACTGGATGACGAAGTCGCCCTTGCTGGCTTTTCCGCCAACGATTGTCAGGGTCTTGCCAAACATGGCTTTATAATCGCTGGCAAACAGCTGGGCCACAGCTTTGGCTTTCGGGCCTCCTTTTACTACGATGCGGCCAGAAGGTACGAACTGCCCTTCTGCGCCTTTCCATGACTGGATTTCGGGAATCACGAAGGGCTTTGGATTGACATCTGCATAAGAGGCAACAAAAGCCATGCAACACAGTGCCAGAGTGCACAGGCGTTTCACGCCAAAAAATGTTTTACACATAAAATAAAATCGGTTTTATAAGATTATCTGTTTTCTGATGTTTCGCGCAATGCGGCATATTTGGGACAAGCCCGCCCGCTTTCTCTGGTTGGTTTTGACGTTCAAGGCGGACATTGCAGCCTGGTGTTTTGATAGTAGAGGAAAACGAGCGCAGAGCGTCAAACTTGTTTGAACGCTTTGCCGAGGTGAAGCCTATCTTGGGCAAAGATAAGATTAAAAAAACAAGTACGCAATCTTTTCTATCAAAAATTGCGTACTTGCCACAGGGCGCTAACGGGTTGTATGCCCCAAGCGCGTCTTTACAGAGCGTTGGCAGAAGCCTTTTCTGGGGCTTTTACTTATCTGCTGCTTTCTTGAAACGGAGCAATTCGGCTCCTTTGCTGTCTTGCAGCACCAATTCGCCTTCCTGGACGGACACACGCGCGGCAGCATTGAAATTTTCCATGAATGCCCGTTCGAGTCCGTTGTCCTGACACATCATGCGCGTCATGCCCAATGTGCCGAAAGAGGTTTTTCCCTGAAGAAGAGCTTTGAGGTTGAAGGAGCCAGTCAAGCGGTTGCAGCCGGTGAATCCGGAGAGGGTCTGCCCTTTGACGTCGAAGGTCAGCGTGGGGATTTCATCTTCTGCCTCTGGCAACTGAAGGTCTTTTCCAGCCACCAGCACCCATTTGCCGTTGAGGGTCTCGGGAGTGAGCGCATTTTTCAGCGTCAACTCAATAAGAGAATTGCCGTTGCCGTCGGCCAAAAGCAACGTCGTGTTGTCCTGCATCTTGGCCTGCTTCACCTTGCCGAGTTCCGACATAAAAATGGTTTCATACGTGTCTTCAGGACAGAGCATCATGGTGCTCCCTACGTTCGACAAGTCGATTTTCCCGTTTGCCTTGAGTTTGTAACTTCCTGTCAGACGGTTGCATCCGTTGAATCCCCAAAGAAGGCCATCAGATTTAAAACCCAAGAAGGGCGTTTCGTCTGACGGAGTGACCGTCTTTTGCCCTAATTTCACTACCTGCCATTCCTGGCCGTCATTTCCTCCCAGCATTTCCATCGTCATGTTACCTGTCGATTGGCATGCCATCATCCCGCAGGCAGATACACCTGCTAAAATCATTTTTGTAAGTTTCATAATTGTGTGTGTTTGACCTATTTATTTTTATTTAAAAGCATTTCCAAATATCCTGTTCTGGATTTCAAGAGAGCAATTACATAGAACTCTCTCTTTACATAAAAATGTCAAACGCTGCACCCTATGATGTCGCGTCTGGCATTCAATTTCCTTATATCAGAACCTTTCAGAACTTATATCCTAACGTAAACAAAACCTGATGGCGGTTGAGGTCGACTTTTGACGGAGCCAAACGGTTTGTCACATTAGAAGTTTCTGTGGGCACATGAAAGGCGTAAAAGTCGCCCGTCTGCTTCTGGAACTGATAGGCCATATCGAAATAGGCGTGTTTGCCGCGATAGCCCAATCCGCAAGTGAAGCGGTTGATGGAAGAGAGGTTCAGATAGTCGGTGTTTGCACTATAGCAATAGGAAGGACTGCTCGTGAAAAGATTCAAGAAAGCATCTTTCGACATGGGCGCAGACTCCCAGTTGTAACCCGCACGCAGATAGAATTCATCGGCCGCACGCAACTCGGCTCCCACCTTGATAGTGCTGACGGGCTTGAGGTATTGCTGGGCTTCATTACACAGCGCTTCGTCTTTTTCCCCGCTCGACCAGTTGTCGTCATAGCCAGGATAACGCACCTGACTGGCACCGTAGTCGCGGTATTCATATTCGGCATTCAACGCCAAGAAGCTGCCAACAGTGGTGGCCATGCTCAAATTGAACTTCCACGGCGTGCGAATCTTGTAGTCGTTGTCGCCCACGTTAAGCGACTTGTCGGTATAGTTGGCAACGAGGTTGCCGTTGCTGTCGTAGTTCTTGAACGGAGAATTGACATAGAGATACTGACTTGAGGTCAAGTCATAGAAGACAGGAGTGTGTACGGCCACACCGATGCGGAAGGGAGATTCTTCAATGGGGCGCAATATCACACCAAATTTAACGTCAAAACCTGTTCCAGTCAATGCCTCAGTATTGCTGGTGTTGTATTCATGCAACTGACCGGGGTTGGCGGGGTCGATTATCATTTCGGCATAGTCTGTGCGATTGTGGACATCCACATTATACAGGCCGAAGGTCATACCAGCATATATCTGGTCGCAGAAGTTGAACGAGAGGTTGAAATCGTATTGCTGGATGCCTCCCCACTGCGCACGGCGATAGTTGTATGATTGCGAATCAACGGGATCGTATCCGGCCACTGTTCCATCGGCATTTTTGTTCATATAGAGCAACTGCGTGTCATACCCCAAGAGGGTAAGTGGCGTGGTGTATGAACAATCTTTGTCTTTCGTCAGGTCAAGGAACCCGTTGTTGACATAAGTGAGGTCAAGCATCTGATGCGTCTGGGAAAGTCCGCCCGTATAGAAATCATCAACGCCCACAAAGCTCTTCATGTTGCGACGCTTGTGGTAATTGAAACCGAGATTGATGAACCGCAGATTGTCGTCGGACGACATACGCGCAGCATAGACGAAACCTGCCTGGTCAAACGAAGCACGTGTCTTGCCACGATTAGCAAAGTCAAGCGCATTTGGCTGCGAGTTCAAGCCAGCCGACATGGCGAAGTCGCTGCGACGGTAGAGGGCCGTGCCCGCAGGATTGGTTCCCATGGTTGAGATTTCAGCACCAAGAGCGCTCATGGATCCTCCCATGCCGACGTAACGAGCTGTTCCATTCAAATCCTCGCCTGCAAAATTCTCAATTTTATAGATATCCTGGGCACACATCGGCAACGATGTCAGTCCAAGTAATCCCAAAGTCAGTAATTTGTTCATATCATCATGTTTTTGCGAACGTCTGCCTCTATCGAAAGCGTCAGCCGCCATTCGTTATGTCTCAGAGGCGATTTGGCAGCATGTTTCTCCGTCTGTCTCTGTCGGGATACAGAACGTTCAATTTATATTCCCACTTAGTAATGGTGAAAGAATAAGTTGATCAATTTTGACCTGTATTCTTGTTGGTTTTGGAATTTGGAAGAGGGAGCATAGCGAGCTATGTGACAGATGACAAATTTCAAAAACGGCAAGAAGACAGGGCATAAGAAATTACTCCCTGCTCCTCAAAATTGTTCAAGTTATTTTTTTACCATTACTGTTATGGACTATTACTTATCTGCGTCCGCCAAATGAGCGACCGCCGCCGGAATTGCCGAAGGAGCGCCCGCCACCTCCCGAATTGCCATAAGAACGCGACGGCATTGAGGGCGAAGACACTGAAGAGCGCGAAGGGACGCTATTTCCGTAGCTGCGTGAGGGGCGCGTTTCCGTGCGTGTATTGGTGCTACCGGAATTGCCATAACTGCGGCTCGGACGCGTCACACCAGAGCTGGGCACCCGTTGGTTGCCGGCCGAAGGACGATAGTTCTCCCGTGAAGGGCGGTAATTGTCGCGCGAGGGGCGATAGCTGCTGCTTGAGTAACGGCCATCGGATGAATTGTAACCGCGCGAGGGACGATAGGCTGTCACGCGGCGGGAGGTGTCGAGATAACGACCTCCTCCTGGTTTGGGCGCCCATCCTCCCCAATGCCAATGGTCGTACCAGCCGGGATGCCAGCCCCAGGAATAAGACCACCAGGGGTCGTACCATCCATAGCGCCAATAGAAAGAGCTACAGTAATAATACGGACTTAAGCCCCAGCCGTACCATGAACTGTAATAAAGATCAGCATCCCAAGGCGTCAGCCAAGGGTCGTAACAATCAACCCAAAGTCCGTAATAAGGACTGCTAACGACCACTCCGACACGCGGAGAATGGAAGCGAATTAGGCGCGAAGTGTACACGCCTTCTTCGTCATATCCAGCATCTGGCACATAGGACGTGTCTGGCGTTGCCTGTCGGCGGTTGTACTCATCCACATTCCGCTGCCCAACGCGCCCAGAAGCCCAGTTGTCGTTGTCGCGGAAGGCGTCTGCGCCATAGCCCTGATTTTGGATATATTCGTAGTCGGACTGCAACCGGCGTTGCTGGCGTTCCTGCAACTTTTTGGCCTCAGCGGCCTTTCTGGCTTTCGTCGGAACGAAGTACACATCGTCATCTTGCGCAAAGCTCCACGAAGCGAAGCATGTGGCAAGAATCAAGATTGCAAATAAACGTTTCATAATAAACCTCCTTTATTTTCTTAATGATAAACAGAGGGCGGACGAATGCAGAGCATCAAATTCGCTCGCTTGTTTTATCGAGTCGCCGCCTATCTTATGATGCAAAGATAGTGCAAACCCATAAAAACGTCAGACCATTAAATAGTTTTCTAATTCCTTTTGAATATTATTAACGAAGCACACGGCTGACCACTCACAAGGTGAACACTTATTTAAAATTATCGTGACTCACTTTATGCCTCTCTCATTGAGGGCCTCAGCATATTTCCGCGCATTCGCAAGATGTTCCTCATAAGTCCTGGCAAAATTGTGCGTTCCCGAGAAGTCCTCTTTTGCACACATATATATATAGTCATGGTGCGCGAAGTGTAACACGGCCTCGATGCTCGAAAGCGCAGGGATGGCAATCGGGCCAGGAGGAAGTCCCTCATGGCGATAGGTGTTGTACGGACTGTCGACTGAAAGGTGTTCGTGCAGAATACGCTTCAAGGCAAACTGCTTTAGGGCAAACTTCACCGTCGGGTCGGCCTGTAGTTTCATGCCTTGGTGAAGACGATTCAGATACATGCCAGCCACCATCGGTTTTTCTTCCGAATTGGCCGTTTCCTGGTCAACAATCGATGCCATGATAATGACCTCGTTGGGCGTCAGTCCTGCAGCCTTAGCCTCTGCCTTGCGCTTCGAAGTCCAAAACGCATTCGACTCCTTGTGCAAACGCGCCATCAAATCCTTGGCAGAAATATTCCAAAAAACCTCATAGGTATTGGGAATAAACATACATCCAATTGTCGTCGTGTCGTATCCCAACTCCTGGCACAACGCTTCGTCGGAAAATGCCGAAGCGAGCTGCGCAGAATCAAGTTCCAACTGCAGGGACAAGCGTGCAGCAAGGTCTCCCAGCGTGCGGACATTGGGAATGGTCAGTTTGACCGGCGTTTGGCGTCCGCCTCGGATATTCCGGAAAAGAGCCAGCGTGCTGATGCCGCCACCAGCGATGTAGCAGCCCGGCCGCACCTTCTTCATCCCCACAACGCCAGAAAGGATGCGAAACCCGAGCATCTGACGCGGCGAAGCAACGCGCTCGAGCTTGGCTTGTATGGAATCGCAATTGTCATCACGGTCAACGCGCACCATGACTTCTTCCTTCGCAGAAGAAAAGCTGCTCAGGAAAAGCCAATAGCCAGCAATGCCCAAAATCAGGGCCACCAAACCTCCATAAAAGATGGTTCTTTTATTACAAAACTCTTTCATTTCTCTGTTTCTCTAATAATCTTGGGACAAAATTACAAATTTATCATGCACAATGCCCCTACGTATGAGTAATTTTTCTTACTTTTGCACACAAACACATGCAATGTGCTTTTCTGTTCATTTGTTTTTTTAACCAAACATGGAAACATACAAAGATTTCATCGGATATATAGAAGAGACTGTCAAGGCTCATTGGGATCTTGACGCACTGACTGACTACAAGGGCAGCACGCTCCAATACAAAGATGTTGCACGAAAGATTGAGAAGCTACACATCATGTTTGAGAATGCAGGCATCCAGAAAGGCGACCGCATTGCCCTCTGCGGACGCAACTGCGCCAACTGGGCGATGGCATTTTTGGCCACACTGAGTTATGGCGCCGTGGCAGTGCCCATCCTCCACGAATTTAAACCAGAGCAGGTTCATGGCATTGTCAACCACTCTGAAGCCAGACTGCTTTTCGTTGGCGACCAGGTATGGCCGTCTCTCAATGCAGACGAAATGCCACATTTGGAAGGCATCATCAGCAATCTCGACTATGCCCTACTCGTGAGCCGCACAGAGAAACTCACGGAGGCCCGCGAACACCTCAACGAATTCTTTGGCCGTAAATATCCCAAGAATTTCAGAGCGGAGCACGTGGGATACAGACATACGACAAGCGGCGACGATTTGGCGCTCATCAACTATACTTCTGGCACAACCAGCAACTCCAAGGGGGTGCTCATCCCCTACCGCGCATTGTGGTCAAACCTGCTCTTCGCTCGCGAAGTGCTGGGCGACAAGGTGAAATGCGGTGACCCTGTCATTTCGATGCTGCCGCTGGCCCACATGTATGGCATGGCCTTTGAATTTCTCTTTGAATTCATGCACGGATGCCATGTCTATTACCTCACGAGAGTGCCATCGCCAAAGATTATCTTCATGGCCTTTGCCGACATCAAGCCAGTTGTCGTGGTTTCCGTTCCGCTCATCATTGAGAAGATCATCAAGAAATCTGTTCTCCCCAAATTACAGACGCCGAGCATGAAGCTCCTGCTCAAACTGCCGCTCATCAATGCCCGCATCCGCGAAAAAATCCGCGAACAGCTGGTGGCGGCCTTCGGCGGCAGATTTTACGAAATCATCATCGGCGGCGCAGCCTTCAACAGCGAAATCGAAGAGTTTCTACACAAGACAGGGTTCAACTTCACCGTCGGCTACGGCACGACGGAGTGTGCACCGATTATCAGCTATGTCGACTGGCATGATTTCCGCCCTGGTTCGTGCGGAAAGGTGGCGCCACGCATGGAAGTGCGCATCAATTCAAATGACCCGCAAAATGAAGTCGGAGAAATTCTGGCACGCGGTGCCAACGTCATGCTGGGCTACTACAAAAACCCAGAGGCAACCGAAGCTACCATTGACAAGGACGGATGGTATCACACGGGCGACCTCGGCGTGATGGACGAAGACGGATATATCTACATCCGAGGAAGAAGCAAAAACATGCTCTTAGGCTCGTCGGGCCAGAACATCTATCCTGAAGAAATTGAAGACAAACTCAACACGCTGCCTTACGTCTCTGAAAGCATCGTCATCCAGCGCGGCGAGAAACTCTACGGACTTGTACACCCCGACTATGACGAAGCGGAACGCGACGGACTGGGAGAAAACGAGCTGCGAAACGTCATGGAGCAAAACCGGAAGGACCTCAACCAAATGGTGGCCAACTACGAGCAGCTGACACGTATCAAGATTTTCGAAAACGAATTTGAGAAAACCCCGAAGAGAAGCATCAAACGCTTCCTCTATGAAAACGTGGAACTGTAAGATGCTTCGCCCCACCAGGCGGAATGGTATGCAACAGTTACATACATATACAAGCTATTATACTTATATATATTACATAGGTATATAATCCCCCCAAGAAAGCACCGATAGCAATAAACGCTACCGGTGCTTTCTTTTATTTTCAGAGACGAGGTGATGCCCAGCAAACTGACAAAAAGCCCGTTTCTTTCTGACTTAATGTCTTGGTTTCTACGCAGAAAAGGCTTGCCCGTCTGTCAAAAAGTCGGTAAGGTTTAAAGGATGTTACGCACAAACGATTGGCAAAGGCTTTGCCCGAATATGGGTGTCTTGCAAAAAGACGCAAGACAGGCTCCAAACAGGTAATCGGCTACCATCAGCCGGGCATTTGCGGGGCTTCACAACTGAATAAGACAACTTAAAAATAAGGAGACTACAACTATGACATTTGACAACTTTACTATTAAAGCGCAACAAGCCGTTCAGCACGCCATTGACAAGGCCACAGGAAACGGTTCGCAAGCTGTTGGTGCCGTACATTTGCTTGCAGGTGTCCTCTCCGTCGGCGAAAACGTAACCCAATTTCTCTTCGGGAAAACGGGTGTCAACGAACGGACGTTGCAGAGCGCCGTTGACAACGAGCTCAAGAGCTATCCGCGCGTTTCTGGCGGCGGACAACCATATTTGGACAATGATGCCAACGAGGTGTTGCAGAAATCACAAACCATCGCCCAAAAGGAAGGCGACGCTTACGTGGGTTTGGAGCCCTTGTTGATGGCATTGCTTGAAGTGAAAAGCACGGCTTCGCAGATGCTCAAGGATGCCGGACTGACTGCCGATGCACTGCGTGCTGCCGTCAAGGAATTGAGAGGCGGCCAAAAGGCCACATCGCAGTCGAGCGAAGACACATACCAGGCATTGGCTAAATATGCCCGCAATCTGGTGGCAGAAGCACGTGAAGGAAAGCTCGACCCTGTGATTGGACGTGACGAAGAAATCAGACGCGTGCTCCAAATTCTTTCGCGGCGAACGAAAAACAACCCAATTCTGATTGGTGAGCCTGGTACTGGTAAAACCGCCATCGTTGAAGGATTGGCGCAGAGAATCGTCAGAGGTGACGTGCCTGAAAATCTGAAAAACAAGCAGCTTTACTCTTTGGATATGGGTGCTTTGGTGGCTGGTGCCAAGTATAAGGGCGAATTTGAGGAACGACTAAAGAGCGTCATCAACGAAGTAACCAACGCTGAAGGCGACATCATCTTGTTCATTGATGAAATCCACACGTTGGTGGGCGCTGGAAAGGGCGAAGGCGCCATGGATGCTGCCAATATTCTCAAACCAGCTTTGGCGCGCGGCGAACTGAGAAGCATCGGTGCGACGACCTTGGAGGAATATCAGAAATATTTTGAAAAAGACAAGGCCTTGGAGCGTCGATTCCAAACTGTCATGGTGGACGAACCGACACCAGAAGATGCCATCTCCATCTTGCGCGGGCTGAAGGAGCGCTACGAGAACCACCACAAGGTGCGTATCCAAGATGATGCTCTGATTGCCGCCGTGAACCTCTCACATCGGTACATTTCCGACCGCTTCCTGCCAGACAAAGCCATCGACCTGATGGACGAGGCGGCAGCAAAATTGCGTATGGAGCGCGATTCGCAGCCGGAAGAGTTGGACGAAATCACGCGACGCCTGCGCCAGTTGGAAATCGAACGTGAGGCCATTAAGCGCGAAGGCGACGAGCAGAAACTCTCCAGCTTGAACAAGGATATTTCCGAACTCGAAGAGAAGGAAAAGAATTATCGTGCAAAATGGGAAGGCGAAAAAGAACTGCTCGGCAAAATCCAACAGGACAAGCAGCAGATGGAGCAACTGAAATTTGAAGCCGAACGCGCCGAACGGGAAGGCGACTATGGAAAGGTGGCTGAAATCCGCTACGGAAAACTGCAATCGCTTCAAAATGACATCAACCAGATACAGGAGGAGCTGAAGCGCAGACAAGGCACAGAGGCCATGGTGAAGGAGGAAGTCACTCCAGACGACATTGCCGACGTTGTCAGCCGCTGGACGGGCATTCCTGTCAGCAGAATGCTGCAAAGCGAACGCGAAAAACTGGTTCATCTGGAAGCAGAGCTTCACAAGCGCGTCGTTGGTCAAGACGAGGCCATCGAAGCTGTTGCCGATGCTGTTCGCCGCTCCCGTGCCGGACTGCAAGACCCGAAGCGTCCGATTGGTTCGTTCATTTTCTTGGGCACAACGGGTGTCGGAAAGACGGAACTGGCCAAAGCGTTGGCCGAATACCTCTTCAACGATGAAAACATGATGACGCGTATCGACATGAGCGAATACCAGGAAAAATTCAGCGTATCGCGCCTGGTCGGAGCGCCTCCTGGATATGTCGGCTACGATGAAGGCGGCCAGTTGACAGAAGCTGTGCGGCGTAAGCCATACAGCGTGGTGCTCTTCGATGAAATCGAGAAAGCTCACCCCGATGTTTTCAATATCCTGCTGCAAGTGCTCGATGACGGACGTCTGACCGACAACAAGGGCCGTGTCGTCAACTTCAAAAACACCATCATCATCATGACTTCAAACTTGGGTTCTGCATTCATCCAAAGCAAGTTCGACGAGATGAAGCGCAAGAACGACAGCGAGAAGGAAAAGATCTTGGAAGACACGAAGAACGGTGTTCTCGACATGCTGAAGAAAACCATCCGTCCTGAGTTCCTCAACCGCATCGATGACATCATCATGTTCCAGCCTCTCAACAAGGAGGAAATCGAGCAGATTGTCCGCTTGCAAATCAACGCTGTTGTCAAACGGCTGGCCGCGCAAGAAGTCACCCTGCACGTCAACGATGATGCCATCGAACTGATTGCCCGCGCAGGATTCGACCCCGAATTTGGCGCACGTCCTGTCAAACGCGCCCTCCAGCGCCTGTTGCTCAACGATTTGAGCAAAGCCTTGCTGGCTGGAACGGTTGACAAGAGCAAGACCATCGAGGTTTCTGCAAACGGCGACAATTTGTCGTTCAGAAACTAAGCAACGAAATCTAAAGATTTTTTAGACACTCTATATCGCAAAGGAGCGTATCAACAGACTGACTGTTTGATACGCTCCTTTCTTGTTTACATACACGAGATGTGGCACATACATTTACCCACCACAAAAATCATTATACATTCACATCAGGCAAATTATTGTAATCGCGACTGTAGCGCAACATCTGCTCGTCATAGGTTTCGTCATAGGTCACCGTCACATCCACAACCCGTCCGTTTTCATCGAAGGCGGCATGGTAGACGGGATTGATGAAGCCCTTGTAGGGAGAGAGATGCAGCGTTTCATATCGCTGCAAGATTTCCTGATGCAAAACGGGGTCAATCTTGACACCGTAGTTCTCAACCAAGTCACGCGCCGCTTCAAAGTCGCCCTCGCTCTTGATTCTCTGAATCTCAGCCAACAACTCGGCAAAAAGACGGCGCAAGGCAGGATAATCGTTGACCTTCACGTAGGTCTTCCCCAGCTTCTGAATGAGTTCCACAACGTTTTGGCTGCGGCCCTTCTCATAAGCCCAACGGGCAATCAGGGCACGGTTGCGCATGTGGGCTTCCTCAATGACATGCCCTGGTTTGATGCGAACCATTTGCGTCAAGAGCCCGTTCATCATATACGAATAATACTGGCTTTTGTAGGCCTCTGTATTAGGGGTAAGCCCCAGTTCCACCAGTTTTTCGTCGGCGATATAATAAAGTCCGAAAAGGTCGGCACGCGCCTCCTCGATGGTCGAGCCGTAAGCACGCAAGGCATCTGAATCCGTTGTCGGCAAAAGTTTCCCGCTCCCGTGTCCCAAACACTCGTGCAAATCGGTATGCAAGTCGTCACAGACATCGCCATACTGGCTGATCAACGCCCGTGTTTCGTCGTCAACGACAAATTCGCGGTCCATTCCACTGCCGTGGGAGGCTTTGTTGTAAGCATCCGTTATATTGCCGATGGTGACGCTCTTCGAACCATGTTCACGCCGAACCCAATCAGAATTGGGCAAATTGATGCCAATGGCCGTTGAGGGGTAAAGATCGCCTGCCAAGATGGCTGCCGTTATCACCTTTGCCGACACGCCGCGCACCTTCTCTTTCTTGAAGCGGGCATCAACGGGGGAATGGTCTTCAAACCACTGAGCGTTTGCCGAGAGTTTTTCCGTGCGCTGCGTCGCCGCAATGTCTTTGAAGTTTACATAAGCCTCCCATGAGGCTTTCATGCCAAGCGGATCGCCATAGGTCTCCGTGAAGCAATTGGTGAAGTCAACGAGCGAAGCGGTGTCCTGCAACCAGGCGATTGAATATTCATCGAAGGTGTGGAGATCGCCAGTGCGGTAAAAATCCACCAAGAGGTCGATGACCTTCTGCTGCGCTGAAGAATCAGCATAATCACGGGCTTTTAGCAGATTGGAAACGATTTTTTCTATGGCCTGTCCGTAGAGCCCGCCGACTTTCCACACGCGCTCTTCGAGTGTTCCCTGCGGGGTGCGCACCAATCGACTGTTCATGCCAGTCATCACGGGACGCGGATTTTCGGGGTCTTTCTGCTTGGCATAAAACGCCTCAGCATCCTCCTGAGAAATGCCCGCGCCGTAGTAGTTGCAGGCAGAAGTAGCCACCAGGTCTTCGCCGTCTTTCTGATTGACGCGCATGGGCATAATGTCGGGATTGAAAATAACGGGACACAATTCGTCCAAAAGTTTGTCGACGGCCTGTGCGTCAGTCAGATTGAATTGCTGCGCAGGGATGGCCTTGACAGCGGCCCGAAAATCAGCCTCCGTAAAATCCGGCACAAACTTCTCGCAACCGTAATGGTGATGGATGCCGGAAGAAAACCAGACGCGCTTCAAATAGACCGTCACGGCTTGAAAAAACGCGCTCTGCCTGTCGCCAATAAAATTCTGATACAACGCTTCGAGCACACGGCGAATCCGCAGATTGTAGCACCCGTTTTGGTCAAACAGAATGTCGCGCCCGTGGAGGGCGGCTTCCTGCAGATAGTATATATAGGTCTTTTCCTTCAGAGAAAGTTTTTCAAATCCTTCCACCTTATAGCGCAACATCTGGATATCGGCAAACTGCTCGTCGGTGTATTTGAAGGCTGGCATGGCCTGCATTACTTCGCAGGAGTCAATCTTTTTCATATATTCGATTTTTCGTTTTAGTAATGGTAAGCAGGTAAGTATATTCGTAAGTAGGTAGGGTGTTCAAAATTAGTTTATACTATCCATGCAAGTCGAGGACATTCTCTCATGGTCCTCCTCTGTTGTCTGTCAACGTCCTTGTATGGCATGTTCAGACACGTATTTCTGCACAGCGTCTTTATAGGAGTCTGAGATGGGAAGCACGAAGTCAGCGATGGCAACACTGTTTCTGTCCACCATGCTAACGCGCTTCATGTTGACGATGTACGAACGATGTATTCTCAAGAAGGACGTGGAAGGCAGCGTGTTTTCCAGTGTGCGCATTGACACGAGGGACACAACGGCACGCTGGGAAGAAGCCAAATGCATTTTCACATAATCTTTCAATCCCTCGATATAGAGAATGTCTTGACACGACACACGGACATACTTGTAATCGCTCTTCACGAAAAACATACCATCTTCCACGGGCAAGGCCGCATCTATATTTCCGTCCTCCGCAGAGAGATTTTCGGTGACTGTTTTTGGCTTGCAGACGACCTCCTCTGTCGCCTGACGGCCAACAACAGTCAAGACGCGCTGGGCGGCTGAGAGGAAATCGGTGTATGCAATGGGTTTCAAGAGATAGTCGATAGCGCCCACCTTATATCCGTCGATGGCAAATTCACGGAAGGCCGTCGTGAATACCACGTGAATGGAAGAGGGAATCATGCGGGCAAAATCCAAGCCAGTCAAATCGGGCATCTGTATGTCGAGAAACAGGATGTCGACAGGCGATGTCTGCAACGCATACATCGCTTCAACCGCACTGCCATAGGTGGCAACGAGGTTGAGGAAAGAGGTTTTCTGCGCATAACTCTCAAGCAACTTCACGGCCAATGGTTCGTCGTCTATAATTGCACAGGTCAGTTGTTTTGCCATAAGCAGGTATTGAAATCAGAAATATATTTTTATTTGAGAACTATATGTGGCGCCGTCATTTTCTGTTCCATAAAGCCATTCATAACGCCCCGGATAGGAGTGTTCCAGACGTTGTAGCACCTGCTTCAAGCCGATGCCGCCAGGACTTTTGTCTTTTGACGTCTTGGGATGGTTGCTGTTTTGGCAGACAAAGACCAACTGGCGCTTGGAGGAATCATAGTCCACTCGTATGCGAATGAAACTCCGCGAAGCGGGACTAATGCCGTGCTTAAAAGCATTTTCCACCAAAGAGATAAAAATCAAAGGGGCCACAAATGCCTGACCATCGGTCTTGACTGCATCGAAATTCGTTTCAACACTGACCGATGAGGGTAAACGCAGACGCATCAGTTCCACATAGCTCTCCAAAAACTCGATTTCCTTTTCCAGCGTGACGGTCTCAGACTCGTTTTCATAAAGCACATAACGCAACAGCCGACTTAACTCTTCAATGGCACTCTGGGCTTGTTGCGGAGAAAAGGCCGTGAGCGCATAGATATTGTTGAGCGTGTTGAGGAGAAAATGGGGATTGATCTGATTCTTCAGGTTCTTCAACTCTGCTTCACGCCGGCCCAACTCGGCCTCCGAGCGTGCCCGCTCTGCCATCTGCCACTGAACACTGAGACGAACAACCACGGCCATGAACGCCAAAAATGCCAACGAGAGGAAACCACGGAAATGAAACAGTAACCACGGCCAGAAAGACGGATGGAAGTGCATTTTCCGCTCATTGACCATCTCTGGCGGAGGAAGCAACTGCGCATAAATCTCCCTACTGAAAAGCAATAGGCAAATCAAGGCGACATTCAGCAGCAGAAAACGCATCATCTTTCTCTGCTCATCCAGCAACAAGTGCGGAACAAAATAAAAATAATTGACGTAGAAAACCAAGCAGGATGATATCGGGAAATACAAACGCTGAAAATAAGACAACCAATCAACAGAATCTTCACGCCGCCCATAGAGCAACGGAAAGGCAAATATGTATGTCCAGATGCAAACATGGATAACAATGGCCACGTTGCGCTCTGTTTTCTTGTTGTCTGTCATGGTGTTCTCCCCCTTTGGTTTCTGTATGTTACGCAAAGGTAGTTTAAAGTATTCACATAACTGCATCTTCACTGCTGATTTTTAATAAGTAATGATAAAAGAACAAGTTGATCTATTTTGACAGGGCATTTGAACACCTACTTACCATTACTAAAGGCCTGACAGACACCACGCAGGATTTCTATCAGGCCTTTCAGACGGCTGGGGATTCAGCAAATTCCACACAACAAAGCACCTACTCCTTTTGCAGAACTGTTTTTGCCAACCGCCAACTTATTACATACGCTTTCTTCAAAAAAACTTATTCATAACGAATGGCTTCAATCGGGTCGAGATTGGCAGCCTTCTTTGCTGGATACCAGCCAAAGAAGATACCGGTTGCCGTACATACAGCGAAACTCAATACAACGCTCCACGGCTGGACCAAAACGGGCCAATGGGCAAATACATTGATGGCCCATGCAGCACCGAGTCCCATGAGAATACCAATGACGCCTCCAGCCAAACTGAGAAGGATGGCTTCGATGAGGAATTGTGCCAAAATGTCGATGCCGCGGGCGCCGACCGACATTCTCAAACCGATTTCCTTAGTGCGCTCAGTGACGGAAACATACATGATGTTCATGATGCCGATGCCGCCGACAATGAGGGAGATGCAGGCCACCACCAAGAGCAACACCGACATCGTGTCGGAGGTGGAAGTCATCATCTGCGCCATCTCTTCCTGAGAGCGAATGGAGAAGTTGTCTTCGTCCCCCTCTCCCAGTTTGTGCGACTCGCGCAACAAGGAGGTGATTTCTTCAATGGCCTGATCGGTCATGCCCTCGGTGATGGCAGAAGCATTGATGCCTTGAAGATAGGTGACGGCAAGGATGCGCTTCATGACGGTGGTGTATGGTGCCAGCACGATGTCGTCCTGGTCCATGCCAAAGGAGTTGTAGCCCTTCGACTTCAACACGCCGACGATGCGGAACGGCGTAGTGCCGAAACGGATGACGCGTCCAACGGGGTCCTCGCCGTTGGTGAAGAGGTTGTCGGCAATGGTTTTGCCAATCACGCAAACCTTCGCGCTCGTCTTGACATCTTCCTCCGTGAACATCTCTCCGTCTTCAACTTTGAGTTGACGGATTTCCAGATAGTCGGGCGAGATGCCATACATGGTCGACGGCGTGTTGTTGTTGCCATTGACAAACTGCCCGGAGGAATTGACCGACGGACTAATGGCTGAGAGATAACGGGTGTTTTCCTTCAGAAGTTCATAGTCCTTGAGCTTGAGCGTCTGCATTTCTGAAGCATCCTGACGGGCACCTCCAGGCCCCTTGTCCTGCCCCGGATGAATCATGATCATATTGGAGCCCATCTCCGAAATGTTCTTCTGGATGCTCTGCTTGGAACCTTGTCCGATGGCAATCATGGCAATCACGGAACCGACTCCGATGATGATGCCCAACATCGTCAGAAAAGAGCGGAGCTTGTTTGCACCAATGGCACGTACAGCTATTTTAAACAGATTAGAAATATGCATATTTATATATAAGTAAGTATTCAGTTAAGTAAGCAGGTGTTCAAAAACAAGGATGCCGACTGGCACATCAGATAACGATGCGACGTTTCATTGAATGACTATGACAACACAAATCCATGACACACACAAAATCACAGACACGCAAATCCACAAACACATCCCTGTTCTGAACACCTACATTACAAAAAACACATGAGACACACACGCACTAATCGTCTGCCGGCGCTGGCAGGGCAGCCAAAGCCTCCGCTGCCGACTGGATGTTGCGGTTGACAACGTCTTCACGGATTTTCCCGTCTCGCAAGACGATATTGCGGCTGCTATATTGAGCTATCTCCGGATTGTGGGTCACAAAGATTATCGTGCGTCCAGCACGGTAGAGCTGTTGGAAAAGCACCAGAATCTCAAAAGACGTGCGGGTGTCCAAGTTGCCGGTTGCTTCATCGGCCAAAATCACGGCAGGGTCATTGACCAAAGCACGCGCAATGGCCACGCGCTGCATCTGTCCGCCCGACATCTGGTTGCTCTTGTGATACAAGCGGCTGCCAAGCCCAACCATTTCCAGGGCTTTTATACTGCGCTCGCGCCGTTCCTTAGCCCCGACAGAGGCATTATACATCAGTGGCAGTTCCACATTTTCAACGGCTGTTGTCTTCGGCAGCAGGTTATAGTTCTGAAAGACGAAACCGATCTTGCGGTTTCTGAGCACCGCACGCTCCCGCCTTCTCATCTTGCGAACCGGCACACCGTCGAGCAGATATTCTCCTGAGGTGGGCGTATCCAGACAGCCCAACTGATTGAGAAGCGTTGACTTTCCGGAACCAGACGTTCCCATGATGGTGACAAACTCGCCCTCGAAAATCTTGAACGAGATGCCGCGCAAAGCATGTACCACCTCATCGCCCACCAGAAAGTTGCGCTTCACATTCTGAAGTTCAATCACGACCTTGCGGGAATCGGCAGCCGCCATGCCAGCCTCATTATTTGAAATCACTTTTTGATTATCCATACACCAAAACGATTATTAAAGTAGGTGGTCAGATTGGCTATTTTTTGTTTTTCCTCGGGCCTGGTGCAAAAGGACTGCTTTCAGCATTGTCGCCCGCGTTGGCCTGTTCTGCGTCGGCAGAGGTAGCCTTCATTTCCACGATTACCTCAGCACCTTCCTTGATTCCGCTGACAATTTGAGTGCGCGTGCCGTTGGTGATACCAGTCTTCACGGCATAAGCCTTCAACGTTTTTCCCTCACGCACCCACACCTTGTGAGCGCCCTGGCAGTCTTCGATTTTCTCCCCAGGATTCAGCATTTCCTTTGTCGGCGTGAAGCGCAACGCCTTTGTCGGCACGCTCACGATGTTGTTGCGTTCCATAGTAAAAATAGTGACGTTTGCCGTCAGTCCGGGTTTGAGTTTCAAATCTTTGTTGGAGGCAGAAATCACCACCTCATACGTGACAACGTTGCTCTCCGTCGTTGCTTCCAAGCGCACCTGGGTGACCTGTCCTTCGAAGGTCTCGCCAGGATAGGCATCCACGGTGAACGACACGCGCTGTCCGACTTCAACTTCGCCTATGTCTGCCTCGTCAACGTCGGCAATCACGCGCATGTCCGTCAAGTCTTGGGCTATCGTGAAGAGCGTCGGCGTGCTGTAGCTTGCAGCAACTGTCTGTCCCTCTTCCACGGCCTTGCTGATGATGATGCCGTCAATCGGCGAAGTGATGATGGCATATCCCAAGTTGGTCTGCGCCTTTGAAACAGCCTCTTTTCGCTGTGCATAGGTGCTCTCTGCCTGACGGAGCGAGAGAAGGGCGGTGTCGTACTCATTGCCGCTCACGAGTTCCTTGTCATAAAGCGCCTTGATACGCTTATAGTTGGCCCGCTGGTAGTCCAGATCACTTTTCGCCCCTGCCAAATTACTTTTCGCACTGTTCAGTTCGCTCATGAGATTCGTCTTGTCGAGTTCGGCAATGATTTGTCCCTTATGAACGACGGAATTATAGTCGACATAGATTTTGTCGATAATGCCACTCACCTGCGTTCCGACTTCCACCTTCGTAACTGGCTCAATTGTACCAGTGGCCGTTACGCTGTTGCCGATTGTTGCCTTTTCAACGCGCGCCGTTTCATAATCCATCACGGGTGCCTCTTTTTTGCCCCCCGTCAGCGCATATACGATTGCTGCCAAAACGACAACACATGCGACGATGAGCATCCACTTTTTCTTGTTCATATCTTTCTATCTTTAAATTTCAAATTGACATTACATTGTTTGCATAAAAGTCGAGCAGCGCCTTGTTCAACACCGTCGTATATTTGTCTTGCAGCATGCTCTGCTTGGCAGAGAGCAGATTAGCACGACTCGTCAGCAAGTCGGAAATATTTTTTAATCCCAGGCGAAACTGCTCCTGAATGAGGTCGTAACTGGTTTGAAGGGCCTCCACGTTGTCTTTTGCTGCCTTATATTTTTCCTGATTATTGGTGGCATTCAGCCAGTAGTTTTCGACCGTAGAATAAAGTTGCTTCTGGTTTTCCAGGAGGTCGAGCTGGCTCGTGACCTCCTGAACGCGAGCTTTTTCAACGGCACTCTTGTTTTGCCGGTTGTCGAATATCGGAATAGAGACCGACACGCCAAGCGTTGCGTTGAAATTGGTTTTCATCTGTTTCGCATAGCTCGTCTGTGTTCCCGTCAGATGGCTGTCGCCCACGCCGCCCGTCAAACTGACCGTTGGCATATATCCCGCCTGCGCAATCTTGGTGGCGAGTTTGCTTTGCTCAATCGTTGCCAGGCTCTTCTTGATTTCCGGCCGCTTGTCGAGCGCCGCGGCATAGACACTGTTTTTTGCAGGAATCGCAGAGAGAACGCTCTCATCCCCCACCTCAACATCCGCGATGTCAATGTCAGCGTTGTTGTCGATTTCCAGCAACTGCTTGAGCTGTGTCTTGTAGTTCTCTATCTGCGTTTTAACATTCACCACGTTATACCTCCCACTGCTCACTTGCGCTCCCAGCTGCGCTAAGTCGGCCTTGGACATCTGTTTTTCCTTGACCATCTGTTCGCCACGGGCATACACGATTGAATCCTGCTTCAGCAGTTGCGTATTCACCTTCAAGGCCTCCTGCATATAGAGAATCTGCACATACAATTGTGCAATCTGCTCCTGTATGCTGTTGACGGTAGCGGTCGTCGTGTACGATGCCATCTGCTGTTCGAGTTCGCTGTTTTGGACATTCAAGCGGTTCTTGCCGCCATTCCACAGCGTCCATGAAGCATTGATGCCATAACTCCCGCTCTGCGTGGCCTTGTCGGCCGCATTTGAGGCGATACCGCCGTTCACGAAGTTGCCGCCGCTTTCTTGAAAGGGGCGGTACGTCACGCCTTGATTCATCGAGGCGTTCAAACTCGGCAGCAATCCCGCCTTGGCCTGCAGCACACCGATGGCTGCTGTTTGTTCCGAAGCCTTGTTCTGCTGGATTTTCAAATTGTGAGTCAGTGCATAGTCAATGCAATCCTTCAAATTCCACACTTCCGACTGCTGCGCAAAAGCAGAGCCCAGCGCCGCAAAGGACAACAGAAGCGGAATAATCCATTTTTTTCTCATGCGTATCTCCTTTATTTCTTATTCAACAATTCTGATTATGCAGACGAACTCTCTGGCGGGCACTCCACACACACTATAGCGCCACCAAGGAATGCCACACCAAATCCCGTCGGCTTACAAGGGCAAAATTACAACCTCTACCCAGAAGCCGATACCCGTTAAACATCTCTTTGGAAAATGAAATCGACGAATCCCGCTTTTTCTTCGGCAAATGCCGATGCCGACTTGCCAGCGAACGCCGCGCCGCGTGCAATCGTGTCTCGGCCCGCATGCGTCCGCGTCTGCACCCAGAGGCGTCCGTATCTGCTCCCAGAGACGACTGAATCTGCTCCCAGAGGCGATTGCGTCTGCTCCCGCGTTCGTCAATAAGCATAGGGAACAAATCGGGGGCGACGATTCCGCCGCCCCCATCTGCCGCCATCCGAAATATGGGGCAACTCTGTTTTCTGAAAAATAAGAATCCAGTAAATCCGCAGCCATTTATTCTGCTACAGATTTACTGGATATGTGTTTTGAGAATCAGTCTCAGGTGTGCTTTGAGATTAAATCTCAGGTGTTAGACACACCTGATTATTTAACCATCACCTTGCGTATGCTGCCATCCTCCATACGCAGGATGTTGATGCCACGCTGTGGTGCTGCGATTTGTCGGCCGTCAATCGTGTAGCAGGCTTTGACTTTTCCGCTCACGTTGGTGTCGAGTGGAGAGGTGATGGACGTAGGATCAAATTCTTTGAGTTCCACGGTCATGGGTTTCTCTGCCTCAACGATGAAATCGGCAGCAACGTGATGTTCTACACCATCAACGAGGAATACGCACGACACAGAATAGGCACCGGGAACAAGGTCTGTATATTTACGACGCTCAAACAGGCTGTAATTATAGGGTATTATCCGTGTACGTTCCTTGGCAAAGAATAAATCAAATTGGCGCAGGCTATTAATCCATACCCCAGCCACCTGTTCGTAAGAGAAAGTGACACGAACCGGCTTTTGGCTGTGAGCAATGACTACAGTGTCGGCACTTGAAGGGTTGATGCGCACAATTTGGTTGTTGCCACTATTTCTATAGAACAATACCAAATCAGCCTGGGAGTTTTTCGACACGAGGATTGCGCTGTCGCCAGTTGTGGTCTCTTGTTTTCCGAGGCTGTTACTATTGACACGACCATAATATATGGCACTGGTGTGGAAGGGATTCTCAACATCGTCACCAATGAACAATGGAGATTTCAGCGCATAACCGATAGACGTGTCTGCCTCTTTTTCGATTTTCACCTGCCGATAGTCAACGGAATAGTATTTTTAACATAAAGCTCTAAAGCAGCCAAAGGAGAATAAGAGAGGTTGGAACGTA